>Ga0193702_1000334_pt1 | contig 17782 bp, 15 predicted proteins | sample U3a1metaG_FD_143060 | JGI IMG/M metagenome (GOLD analysis project Ga0193702, IMG submission 143060) | Soil microbial communities from a riparian zone of the East river system, Colorado, United States - U3a1 | ecosystem: Environmental > Terrestrial > Soil > Riparian zone | place: USA: East River... | reverse complement strand
AAGTAACAGCACAAGGTTATCGACCTTTTACCTGCAGGATGGCTCTTTTTTAAGAAACACCAACATAACACTGGGGTATAACATTAAATCAGATTATATAACACGCAACCTTGGCTTAAGCGGCCTTAAAGTATCCGGCTCGGTTAATAATGCCTTTACTATTACCAAATATAAAGGTTACAACCCCGAGGTTAATTATAGCTACACCTATAGCGGTTCACAAGGTTCTAACCTTTCACCGGGAATTGACTATGGTGTTTATCCACTGGTGCGCGCCTATAACCTTGGTATAAAAGCAACATTTTAATAAAAAGCTAATTCTCAATAAAATGAAGAATATAAATATAAAACTATTGTGCCTTGTAACATTATTTGTGCTGGGTTCGTGTAAAAAGGATTTTCTGACACAAAATGATCCTGATGCTATTGCGGTAAATAACTATTTCAGAACCGAGAATGATGTATTACTTGCGGTTAATGGTTGCTATGCTTTGTTAAGAAGCGGCAATACTATAGGAGAGGGGAGTGACCTTTGGACCGATCAACGCTCGGACGATACCGGGACAAATGACAACCAGTCAAATGCCGGCGAGCCTTTTGGGTTCAATAATTTTTCGCTGATCCCTACCAACAGTTATTTGTACACGCATTGGTTGGCTATGTACACGGTAGTAGCAAATTGCAATATCATATTATCAAACATTGACAAAGTGACTTTTGCAAAACCTGAAACCAAACAGCAATACAAAGCGGAGGCAGAGTTTATCCGTGCGCTTATGTATTTTCACCTCGTACGTGAGTGGGGGGATGTTCCTCTGGTTACTAAACAGCTAACCACCACTGGTGATATTACAGCTAATACCTCGCGCACGCCACAGGCAACTGTATATGCCCAGATAGTAACTGATCTGAAAGATGCTGTCAACAGTCCGCTGCCTGCAACACAGTCAGCAGGTGTAATAGGCCGCATTTCACAGGCAGCAGCAAACACATTGCTTGGCCAGGTGTATTTAACTATGGCAACTACAGAAGACCCTGCGAATAAAACAGCGAACCTGAATAATGCTTTAACTTATCTTAACAAGGCATACAGTTTTAAAACCTTCGGCAATCTGCAGGAAATCCCTTATACAGACGTGTTTGATGTAACCAAAAAATCTACCTGTCCGGAGTTGATCTGGCAGATAGTAAACATCCAGGGCGACCCTGTTTACAGCTCAAGCATAGCAGCAAACAGCCAGGCTATAGGCGAAACTACTAATTCGCAAAAACCATCAACCAGTGTGGGCGATAATGTAACGCACGATTTGGTAAATGAATACGAAAGTAGCGACCCACGTATGGCGTTTTCAATTAAATATGCCGACGCTCCGACTGTTAAAGATTGGTATGTAACCAAATTTAGGGATGTAAGCTCCGGTGCAGGTAAAAATGGTTATGGTGGTAATGATTGGATCCTGATGCGTTATGCTGACGTTATCCTGATGCTTGCCGAAACTAACATGTACCTGGGTAATAATACAGTTGCCATTCAATATCTTGACCAGGTGCGTACAAGGGCAGGGATGCCAACGTATGAGGTTTCGTCGCTCAACCCAACTTATAGTGCAAGTTATCCAACACTCAAATTGGCCATACTGCACGAGAGGCGTGTAGAACTGGCCTTTGAGCATCACCGCTGGTTTGACTTATTAAGGACATTTACTACCGATGAGCTGGTAACTTATTTCCACAATAAGAGCCAGGCCAACTTTGGTTCGGCAATATTGTCAAATTTTAGCACTAAGGACAGGTATTATCCAATTCCGTTTAATGAGACAAAACTTGATCCTGTAAAAATGTATCAAAACCCAGGTTATTGATCTTTAAGAGGATGGATATGAAATACATAAGAATAAATAAGCGCCTGCTTGCAGGTTTATATATGGTATTTATGCTTTTTATAAGCATAAATACCATGGCCCAGGCCACCAAAGGGGCAGGATATGATAAAAACTATCACTTTTTGCATTCAGGTAATTTAGTTGCTGATAAAAACTTTTACCTGCTTACGGTTATAGACCAGTCGCCGGCGGTGAAAAAGCTGTTTAATGATAATGCTTACTTTAAACAACTATTCAGTGAACGATTGGCCTTGCTCAAAGCCCATGCTACGGATACATCCAGTCATCCGGAATCACTGGTAGGTGGCTTCAGGTACACTAAAGATGATTCGCTGCATCTGGCTGAAAATATGCTTTTATTGTATAAGGCCCATCAGCAGGACTTTGATTTGATGATCAACCATCATTTACGGCCTTCGGGTTATTACCAGCGGTTTGTTGGTTTAAGTAATGCCGATCTGCTTTTAAAAGCCTGGAATCAGTACATGTATGGCATTAATTATATCATTGATCAGTTTGGCTTAGGCAAGAAAATGCGGTATCCGCGGATTGATTCACCCAGCTATGTGGTGACAAGCCGTTATTATCGTATGGTAATGAAAGACATGTTTGCCCTGCTTGATGAGCAATCTGATGATCTGAAACAATTTTACCAGCCATCGCTGGCCGTAGCTATGCACCTGATGGATGCCAATGACAGGGATGAGCCGGCGCGGTTTGAGCCTATGGAACAAAAAGACAATAAAAAAGCCGTTGAAAAGATAAAACAGGTACAGTGGAGTAAATATCCTTACGCCACTATTGTAATACCCGGCAACGGACCTGAATTGTTTACTACGCCTATAAGCCCGGATAACAAGATCCATTGCGATGTTGCTGCGATGCGCTATCTAAAGGGTTGGGCTCCGTTTATAATTGTAAGCGGCGGGTATTGTTATCCTTTCCGCGGGCCTTATTGCGAAGCCATTGAAATGAAAAAATACCTGGTGCAAAAATTTCATATAGCGGAGGATGCAATTATCATTGACCCGCATGCACGCCACACAACCACCAATATCAGGAATGCTGACCGGTTAATGATCAGGTATGGGATTCCGCTGGATAAACCTTCGGTATTTGTGACCAGCAAAAGCCAGCATGACAGCGCTGCCAAAGACGCTTTCGATAACCGTAACCAGCATGAACTTGGTTATTTGCCTTACCGCGATAAAAAAAGCATTTCCAATCATGATATTGTTTTTTATCCGGTACTGGAAAGCCTGCACATGGACCCGCTTGATCCGCTTGATCCATAGTCCCGGATCATTGACTAAAGTGTAAAAATGGAACAACAGAAGGAGCAAGGCAAAACTTTGTTCCTTCTGTGTTTTAAGGGGGGATGTACTTTCATCGTGGAGGCCCTTTTTTAATGCCCTATCCTTTCACTTTCATCGGTTGTATTGTTATCCCTTTTGCGCTGATCAGCCGTGCGGGAGGAACCGAAAGACCTGGAATAAGAGAGTTTGATAAGCATGTATTTGCTGGATTCTGTATGAAAATTAACATGGGATTTCAAATCGAATGCTTCCTGCGTTAACGATCCGAAGTAGCTGCTGATCACATTTGTCCTTAAAGGATCTGAAACAGCCAGTTGAAAGGTGCCGCCGTTGTTTTTTAGTTCTTTTTTGATACCGGCATTCAGCACACCATAGCCATCTACTTTCCTTGATCCATTGTAAAAAGTTGAATTATAATAACCGGAAAGCTCTATGGAAAACTTTGCAGGCAGGTTAAAGGTCTGGCTGGTATGCAGGTTATAAGCAAAATAGGTTTTATCTCCCACCAGCCGCTGACTGTGAACGGAAGGTTGGCCTGGAAAGTCAAGTTATCCTGGTAAACCAGGTTCTGCGGAGAAACGGACATTTGGGTTTTATCAGCAGTGTAAACAATCTGGTTCCTTGCAATAGGATCATCGTCCCTGCTCAGCAAAGCAGAAAAGGAATAGCTTTTGTAATTATATCCCAGTTTCAGGTTATTGGTGATGGTAGGCTTTAATAAAGGATTGCCTGTATTGACTGAATTGGGCCCGTTATAGGTAACATAGGAGGCCAGGTCGCTGTAAGATGGCCGGCTGATCCTTTTTGAATACGATAAAAGCCATTCTTTATCCCCGCTGATTTTTTTGGACAGCAGGAGACTTGGGAAAAATATACCCAATTGGCGGTTAGCTATGTGCTGTCCATTTGAGGGATCATCCATTCGCGTCGACGAGTACTCATACCTTAGTCCTGCTACCAGTTCGGTGCTGCTATCCAACTTTGCTTTCAGGGAGGTATAGGCTGCACCGATTTCCTCTTTCATAACAATATTGTTAACCGCCGCCAGCCTGCTCACATAATTACCGTTAACCAGGCTTTGTATGGCCGACATGCTGTTTGTCTTTGTCAGCGTTTCTTTTAGCCCGGCATCTAAAGTAAGCCAGGAATTGAATTGCCTGGTGTAATCAACTTTAGCAGCCCAAACCCGGATGAGCGTATTTGATAGGCCCTTTAAACGGGGAGAAAACAGCGTATCGTTATTGCCGGCCTGGTTGCCATCCCTGTCCAGGAAAGAGCTTTGTGCCTCAATGGGATAATTATTCTTATAATTGATATAATCCAGGTTTATCATGATCTTTTCACCGGGACTCAACTCCTGCTCTGCATAAACGCCGGAAGTTACATTCCTCCAGTGGTTAACCCCGTTAATGATGGCATTCAATTGGTAAACGGAATCAGGCTGGATCAGGTACCTGCCATGGTTTATGGTTTGGATAGCGGTACTACTGTTATTATAGCTCAGGCTACCGCCAATGGCGAGATCTTTATTCAGCTTAGTATCAATACCAAAAGTTGCCTGGTGATTATTTAACACAGGTTTGGCGATACTTAAGAAATCGGATGATGCCAGGCCACCCAATAAGGGTTCCTGTTCCGAGCCGATGGCGTGGAAATCACTATAGGCCCGGTCATGCGAATAGGTATAGGAACCATAAAAATTTGTTTCTCCCGAATGGTGGTTCAGGTTTAGGCTGCCGGTTCCCTTTTCTCCGTAGCCAAAGCCACCGGTGAGGGATATTGACCCGTTGGTACCCTGTTTGCTGTTTTTCTTTAGTACGATGTTGATCACCCCGGCGCTGCCTTCCGCATCATAAGCAGCAGAAGGGTTGGTTAGCAATTCTATCCTGGAGATGTCATTCGCACTCATTCCGCCAAGCATCGTTACTACCTGGTCTAAAGGCATCCGGACAGGCTTTCCATTCAGCATAACCATAACACCACTTTTCCCGTTAAGCAAAATCCCATTGTTCTGGTGATCAATAACCACCCCTGGCGATCTTTCCAATACTTCAAGGGCCGAACTTCCTTTGGTCATCACACTGCTTTCTACATTAACAACTGTTCCATCTGCCCGCTGCTGTAACAAGGGCCTGTTCGCCCTGATCACAATTTCTCCCAATTGTTTACTGTTTTCTTTGAGCACTTGTATTCCAAAATCCCTGGTGGGTTGAGCTGTTGTTAGCTCAAATGCAGGTGTATAAAAGGTTTGGTATCCAACGCTGCTCAGCCGCAGGATATATTGTCCTGGTATTACATTATCCAGTTTATAATCCCCATTTTCTCCAGTCAACGTTGACCTGGCCAGCGTGCTGTCCGTGGCTTTCAATAGTGATGCTGTGGCGTAAGAAATGGGCTGCCCTGCAGGATCATTCAATCTTCCCGATACTTGGCTAAAAGCAGGCGTGAATATTGAAAACAATAACAGGCCGATCAATAAAGTTTTCATTTCTGCTCCGCGTTAACCCGGTCAAAGAATTCATTTTGCAGTTTCAGGGTCTGCCGATCTGTTTTGATAGTGTGCAGCACTTCGGCTATTTCCTTTGTAACATGCTCAATTTCCAATTTACCAAGCGCTGTGGTTGATGCAGAACCATCACCATCATAGTGGTTGGGATAACCGGCATACCACCAGATTGGGGTATAGGTATTTTTAAGGCTCAGCCGGTTCTGCATAGCGCCTGATTCGTTCCTGGCCCTGTCCAGTTGTACCAGGTCGGGTCGGGTGTACAAAACTTCGGATGTTTCCATTTCTCCGGCATGATCACCCTTTGAAAGATCTCCTTTGCTGAGTTTTGCAAATTGTTTTTCAAACTCCGGGTCACCACTGCGCGACTGGTACAGGAAAACAGCGTAATCCCTTCGCTTCTCCAGCCGGGTTTGCATAAAGTAGTGTATAAAATCCCAGTTCCCGCCATGGGTGTTGATGATCAGGATCTTTTTAAAGCCGTTCCGGGCAATTTCATCGCAAGTGGCTTCCAGAAGGTCCCAGGCAACGCGCGAGGGTAGGGCGAAAGCTCCCGGCTGGTGGCGGGCCTCATTGATCTGCCCGTAAAAATAATCGGGAAATACTACCGCATATTCTTTTTTAACTGCCCTTGCAGCATATTCCCTTGCGCGGATCAGGTCTGTGCCTATTGGAGCATGAGGGCCGTGTTTTTCTAAAACCCCGATGGGCAATATACAAGTGGAATCGGATAGTTTCAGAGCCTGGGCCCAGTCGCTGGCTGTAAGCTCGTCCCAGCGGGTGTGTAGTTGTTGAGCCATGGTGTATTGAAACAGCCCAAACAGCGTCAGTAATAAAGATAGTTTCTTTGCCATAAATTTAGTTTTAATCGCTTTTAATACAGCAAAGGAAAAGAGGGGAGAAGGCGGACGAAAATCCGTGTGATAACCCGTTCGATTTAATTGATGAAATGCAGATCAACGGGTTAACTGCCTGTAAATGCAGGTCATCAATAATTTGAGAGCTTTCATCAATAAGAGGAGAATCCCAATTGAAAATCCCTTAACTTAGATCATTCAACTTTGATCAGGATGAAAAATTTATGGAACGAGGGGCCGGATCAGCACTGGTTTTTCAAATATAAACTCTATCATATTCCTTTTTGGTGCCTTTACCATTACCTCTGGTTGAGTGTGGCATTCGGCAACCCGTTTAAGGCAGCTGCCAATATTGTGTTCCTGCCTTATAGTGTAAAATACCTGTTCTATGTGGTGCTTGAAGCGCTTGCAGTATATTTTAACCTTTATTATCTCATCCCCAAATACTTTGAAACAAAAAGATACCCGACGTATTTTACCTTTTTGTCTTTAACCATCATCAGCACCGCGTTGCTGATTGTTTCCGGGTATTATCTCAGTTCCAGCCTGACAGGTAAAAGCCTCCGCGAACTCTACGGTAACGGCTCTAATTGCTTTTATTATTTTATGGGATATGCGTTGCCTTCGGCCTTTGCCAGCATGACCCTGGCTATGACCATTAAGCTCCTTAAGAACCGGATGCAGGAGGAGCGCAGGCAGGAACGGATTGAAAAAGAAAAACTGGAAACAGAATTGAAATTTTTAAAGCACCAGTTTAACCCGCATTTCTTGTTTAACAGCATCAATTCTATATTTATCCTGATCCGTAAAAATCCCAAACTGGCTTCGTCTGCCCTGGCCAAGTTTTCTGATCTGCTTCGCCACCAGCTGTATGAGTGTAATGATCAGCAGATCCCTTTGAGCAAGGAGATCAATTACCTGAAAAACTTTATCGAACTGGAAAAACTCCGGCAGAGCGCTGCTTTGAATGTAGAGTTTTTGGCAGCAGATTTTTATGCGGACCATTTGGGGATCGCACCTTTTGTACTGATGACCTTTGTGGAGAATGCCTTTAAGCACGTATGCGAAGATCCGGACATAGGAGGCTGCATCCTGATCCGGCTGTCGCTTGATCATCAGCAATTGGACATGACCGTTATCAATACAATTGGCGAAGACGCCGGGAGTTCAGTTGGGGGCATCGGTTTAAAAAACGTACAGCGAAGATTGGAACTGGTATATCCCGGGCAACATGCGCTTACCATCACCCGGAATGAGTCCCTTTACACGGTCAACCTGCAATTAACCCTGAAAGAAATGGCCTTGTCGCCCGTACCCGAAATAGCTTATTAACCAGATAAATGATGATGAATTGTGTAATTGTAGATGATGAGCCGCTGGCGAGAGAGGGATTGATTGATTTTGTGGAAGATGTGGAGTTTTTAAGCCTGGCCGGAACCTGTGAAAACCCTGTTCAACTCATCAAATTCTTAGAGACAAATACGGTAGATCTGATCTTCCTGGATATCCAGATGCCCAAAATGAGCGGGCTGGATTTTTTAAAGATCACTAAAAATCCACCAATGGTGATCCTCACCACTGCGTTTCCCAACTTTGCCCTGGAAGGGTTTCAGCTTAACGTACTGGATTATTTGCTGAAGCCGGTGACCTTTGACCGTTTCTTTATGGCCGTTAACAAAGCACGGGACTATCAACGGTTCCTCCAGTTTTCTTCAGTTGCTGAAAAAGGAAAGCCGGTGGTTGAAGAGGACTATTTTTTTATCCGCTGCGGCAACAAATACGAAAAGATATTTTTTGACGATGTGCTTTATCTTGAAAGCATGCAGAACTACGTGAATATTTACACCATTAAGGGTAAATACACAACCCTCATCAATCTCAAAAGCCTGGAACAGAATTTTGATAATAATTTATTTATCCGGGTGCATAAATCTTACATGGTATCAGTCCGGAAAATAGACATGATAGAGGGGAACGAGATCGTTATGCAATCATTTCGGATCCCATTAAGCCGGAGTTATCGTGATCATGTATTAGAACAGGCGGTCAATAACCGGCTGCTGGATAAAAAATAAGTTTTCGCAGCTTAGTTGAGGTGCCTGTATTCGCTTGGCGATTTGCCTGTCTTTGATTTAAATAACTTTGTAAAGTGTGATGGGTGTTCAAAACCAAGGCCGTATGCTATCTCACTAATGGAATTATCAGTACCCCACAACAACGATTTGGCTTTATCAATTAGCTCCAGGTGAATATGTTCCTGTGTGGTTTTTCCTGTAAATTTGTTCAATAGGTCTGACAAATAATTAGGCGAAAGATTAAGCCGTGAAGCAAAATATTTAACGTTTGGCAGGCCTGTTTCAATAAGCGAGTCTTGTGAAAAATAATCTTTTACAAGCTTTTCAAACTGCTGCACCACATCTGAGTTAACTTTTGCCCTGGTGTAAAATTGCCGGTCGTAAAAGCGGTTACAATAATTCAGCAATAGTTCGATGTTACTGACGATTAGTCCCTGCGAGTGTTTATCTATATTTTGCGAATACTCTCTTTCAATCTTAGCTACACAATCTTTAATAATCAGTTTCTCCTCTTCCGAAATATGCAGGGCTTCATTAGCCTCATAATTAAAAAAAGTGTATTGGTGCATTTTCTTACCCAGATCGGTGCCATAGATCAAATCGGGATGGATGAACAATGCCCATCCTTCTTCAACCGTAACATCAGGTCCGGGGGCAAGAACTTGTCCCGGAGCGGTGAATAGCAAAGAACCTTCGCTAAAGTCGTAATATCCTTTGCCATATTTTAACAAGCCCTCAAATTTTTTGCAGGAGATAGTATAAAAGCCAAAACGGTAAAAGACATTCTCTTTAGGTCGTTTTTTATAAAAACAGGTATGGTCTATCACACTGATCAAAGGGTGTTTCGGTGGTGTGTATTCTACCAGCTTATGCAAATCACTGATAGACTGAAGATCAAGATATTTATCCGGCATAATTTTACTTTGTTATAAAGTTACCATAAAAATTGGCTGCCCGGGCCTCGGGCAGCCAGTCGTCGTTTTTTTAGATGCCGGTTTGTGCGGACATCATTTTTTTGAAATCCACGTCGTCCATTTGCTGCCTGGTTGCTATCAATTGCTCCGCATCATGGCCTACGGGGTAACGCAACTTTTCTGTATCATCAGTAGCGGCTTCATAGACAACGTCGGCCACCTCACCAATATTTTCAGACATTGGCCATTGCTCTAACATGGTGATGAATTTATCAAATGGGGCCTGGTAATCATCCAAACCACCAACGCCGAAAAGCGACAAAGAACGCCCGGCAAACTCAGTTTTATAACCGCCGGGTTCAACTATTTTTAACCTGATTCCCAGTGGATTTAATTCATATTGCATAGATTCTGTCAAACCTTCGACCGCAAACTTAGTTGCATGATAAAGCGACGAGAACGGGAAAGTAATTCTTCCGCCAACAGAGGAAACATTGATGATAATGCCGGATTTTTGTTGCCGCATTACGGGCAAAACAGCTTTTGTTACTGCTATTAACCCAAAGAAATTCACATCGAATTGCTTTCTTGCCTCTTCGTCGGAAGAGGCTTCTAATGCACCCAATGCACCGTAGCCTGCATTATTCACCAATACATCAATTTTACCAAACTTTTCGATACCTTCCTTAACGGCGTTCTGTATAGTTAGCTTATCGGTTACATCTAATTTACTGATCAGAACATTGTTAAGCGTAGATAGTTCTGTTTCCTTCTCCGGCGAACGCATAGTGGCGATTACGTTCCATCCGTTATTATGAAATAATTGGGCGGTCACTTTTCCAAAACCGGATGAAGCGCCTGTTATTAATACTGTCTTTTTCATTTGCTTTATATTGAAATTTGTAAAGCAAAGTTCAGGTTACGGGCGCAGGCTGAATTATATGTTTCTACTCATCTCTTATACATTTTAAGGATAAGCAGGTTTATATTGGGTGTTAAAGTGTAATTACTTTTGAATAATAGCAGTTTGTAACTATTGCCCTGCCCGGTGTTGTTCTTCTTCGGAGCCCGACTTGCTTTGCGTTTTGGTTAGTTTATCGCTGCCGAACCTGTAGCTGAAGGTTACCATAACTGCTCTTGAATAAAAATGTGAATACCCATACTGATTGAGATTGAGGTAATGATCTGTGGCGTTCCGGCTCTCGGTGTTCAGCACATTGTTTGCATTGATCGTGATCGATCCCTGGTCATGAAATAGCTTTTGTTTAAGCGCGAGGCTCAGAATGGAATAAGCGCCAAATATAGAACCGACGAACCGGCGTTTGGATTCATATTCAAAATCGGCCTCCACAGATAATTTATCGCTGCAGCGGAAACTGTTGTTGGTAACAAGGTCAATAGTGGCAAAACCGGGATCATCGAGGCTGAAACCGTCTGCACTGCCATTGAACAGGTTTTGATAGATAGTAACCGATGTGTTGGTGGTAAACCATTTTGCCAGTTCCTTATTATAGCTGACATCCACATTCCACGAGTGTGCTCCCTGTACATTGGTAGGCCTCCGGGTGATAGTAGTTTTATTGGAATCGAGATAGTACAGTGTACGCAGGTAATTGCGGTCAATGTCATACGCCGCGGTGATAAAAAAAGCATGCTGCCATGACCAGGTGAGTTCCGAATGCCAGTTCAGATCGGGTTTCAAATTGGGATTCCCCTCAAAATAAATTGTTGGCGAAAGCGGCCGCCTGAAGGGTACAAGTTCGTGATAATCGGGCCTGTCAACCCTTCTTCCGAATTGAAAATTCAATGTGTTTTGATCATTAAGCTTATAATTGAGAAAAAGCGTTGGGAACAATTCAAAATAATTCTGATCCACTGAAACATTCGTAAAGAGTTGTTGCCCTTTCATGACCGTTTGCTCGGCACGTAAACCGGCCTGCACCATTAATTTCTGGTATTGCCTGTTAAAATTAATATACGCCGCATTGATGTTTTCGCTGGTGATATTATAGTCGCTCAAGGCCGAATCAATCACATTTTGTCCGCCCGACTGGTTGTAGTAAGTGCTGTTATTAAAGGTTTTTACATAGCTGGATTTAAGTCCCGTTTCCAATTTGCCATTGCCTGGCAATGGCTGAACGTAATCAACCCTGGCGCCAAAAATGTGCAATTTTCGCGACTCGTCAATAAATACATTGTCCTGGTTCAAAAAACTCCCTTGTGGATCATAGTTAACAGTGGTATTATACTGCCCGGGCCTGTACCGATAGTCGGAATAATCAACATCTGCCGACCAGGCCCTGCCCGTTGTATCCAGTTTGTGCAGTAATTGAACTCCTGTGGTAAAATTAAGCGGCTTGTCGGCGTTTAATGCCGAAAAATTTTCACTGCCGGTTTTATTCCGGTTGCTATCGGCGATGGTCATCACTGACGTTAAGTTATTATTGTATCCCCGGTCTGATATACTGCCGGTCAAGGTCAGCGTGTTTTTTTTTGAAAGATAAAGGTCAAGTCCGGCCGAAGAATTATAGGCTTTATTAATTGTTACACCCGTATTAGTTGACACTTGTTCAGCAGATAAAGCACCGCCATTCATGATATCGCTGGTAACGTTGTTTACGCTGAATCCTTTGCTGTAACCATAGCTGTTATTCAAATACAGGTTGTATTGAGCGGTTTTGAAATTGAGTACCAGGCTGTTATTATAACGGCTGAAATGCCCCTGTCCAAAACTTGAGGTAAGGCTTCCATTCAGTCCGCTTTTATTACTCCTTTTCCTGACGATGTTGATAATGCCGCCGGTCCCTTCGGCATCATATTTTGCCGATGGATTGGTCATGATCTCGATCTTTTGAATATCAGATGACGGCGTATTGGTCAGCAGATTAGCCAGGTCATCAGCAGACAAATAGGTAGTTTTCCCATCCATGGTCACATTAACCCCTGATTTGCCATTAAGCATGACCTGTCCGTCAGGCGTAACCTGGACGCCTGGCAGTTTTTTTAACAATTCGAGTGCGTTGGTACCGGTATTGGCAATATTCTGATCCACATTAACTACCGTTTTGTCAATCTGTTTTTCGATAAGTGGCGTTCGCGCAGTAATCGCGACTTCACTGAGCATTTTAGAAGACGGATTTAATTGCAGCAAGCCAACATCAAGAACAGTATCAGTTGGGTTAATCGTCAGCCCTGGCTTGATAACTGAAAGATAACCCATAAGGTCAGTTTCAAGTGTATAGTTGCCCCGCGGTAAGTTATTAAAGGTAAAATTCCCTGCCAAATCTGTGGAGGCGGCCTTGTAAAGGATGGTATCCGGAAGCTTTTTCAGCCGGATAATCACCGAAGGCAAGGGTAGTTTTTTCTCGTCGGTTACGCGGCCTTTAATAGCGCCCTGTCCATACAAGGCTGCAGCATAAAAAAGGGCTAAAAATAGTAGCGATAATCGGAATAAAAGCTTCATTGATCTTATATTTTGGTCAATAATAGCCCCTGATAAGATGCGAAAACCCGGAAACAGACAGACAGGAGCAATCCAGGTACATACAGGTAAGTTGAGCAGACAAACCCTGCCGAGAGGCCAATTACCGGTATTCGGGGGGCGGTTTTGCCTGTTGGTCGACAGTTGCCGCTTTGAATCGCTAAAAAAACGTAAACTTGGGAATCATGAATTTCACCGCCAGAATCATTGCGTTTCATCGACAGAACAAGGTCTTAAGCCATATAGGGTTTTGGATAGCTGCCTTACTGGTGGCTACGATGGAAGAAAGTTACCAGTTCTCCGATGGCTGGTTCTCTGCTAACCGGCTGCTGTTTCATGCTGTTACGCTCATTACGCAGATCATGACGGCCTATTTCCTGGCTTATTTTGTCATTCCCGGATTCCTGAATTCCCGAAAACCGGTTCAGATGAGTATTTATACCATAGCGGGTATGTACCTGATCTGCGCCCTTGCCCGTTTACTTAACTTGCATGTTTATGAGCCATTATCCGACATTCCGCCCAAGGCCTTTGAAAACCTGCATGAGGTATTCACGAATGTGGGAAGGTTATTTTATGTTTATTTTTTTAGAAACCTATCCGTTGCCATCGTTTTCCTGTTCCTGAAATTATTGACCGATCAATACGAAACACAGCAAAAGGCGCTCAGGTTGGAAAAGGAGAAATCAAAGGCTGAATTGAAACTGTTAAAAGCTCAATTAAACCCTCATTTCCTGTTCAATACACTCAATAATATCTACTCGCTTTCTTTTACCTCATCGCCGGTAACATCCGAGGCTATTGCCCGGCTCGCTGAGATACTTGACCATATTTTATACCGCTGCGATACGCAGTTTGTGCCCCTGTCTGCAGAGATCGCTTTGATCAGGAATTATATCGAGCTGGAGAAATTAAGGTATGATAAGCGGCTAACGGTAAATTTTAACGCAAAGGCTGATCACCAAATAGTTATCGCCCCGTTAATCCTGCTTTCGCTGGTCGAAAATGCTTTTAAACATGGCGCCAGCGATGATACAGGTGCTCCCGTAATTGATATTGACCTGCAGGTAAATGAGCAAAACTTTATTTTTAATATATCTAATACAGTCGCGGGACAAAAAAATGGTGTTGAAAATTCATCCGCATACAGGATAGGACTAAATAACCTGCGCAAGCAACTGGACCTTATTTATGGAAAAGATTATACGCTCGATGTCAACCGTCAAACTCAATCTTTTGAAGTAAATTTAACAATCGATCTGAAACATCAAACAGCGGTGTATGAAAAAAATTAGGTGCTTATTGGTAGATGATGAGCCCCTGGCCATTTCCTTACTTCAAAAGCACGTGGGGCAGCTTGATTTTTTGGAGGTGACCGGCACCTGCCCGAACGCGCTGAAAGCCCTGGAGGCATTAAAAAATAAGGACATTGACCTGATGTTTCTTGATATCCGGATGCCGGCTATCAGCGGAATCGATTTCCTGAAAACGTTGCGCCACCCGCCGAAAGTGATCATTACGACAGCCTATCGGGAATATGCACTTGATGGTTATGACCTGGATATTGTGGATTACCTGCTGAAGCCGATCACTTTCGACCGGTTCTTCAAGGCCATTGAGCGTTACCTGCGGCAGGATAAACAACCCGGAACTGTTCCCGCCGTTCCTGGCGCCGGCGAGCCATCGGGCATATCCGTCAAATCGGGTTACCGCACCATCAGGATCAGCACAGACGATATTTTATATATCGAAAGCCTGAAGGATTATATAAAAATTATCACAACCGATGATGCTATCCTGGCCAAATACAGGATTGGCGATATGGAAAACGAACTTTCTGCAAAAGGGTTTTTGCGCATACACCGGTCGTTCATCGTCAACCTGAAACAGGTATCGGCTTTCACGGCGAGCGATGTGGAAATCGGCAAGATCGAACTGCCCATCGGTGATAGTTATAAAGCATTGGTTACGAAACGTTTAAAAGGATAGGAGGGGCGTCGAACCAGTATTAACGCTAGCTGCTTACGCCATATTAACTTACAGCATCAATAACTTCGGCGCAATGCTATTTAAATCGAAAAAACCAAGCTCTGAATTTTTTTGGCATATCAGACAATAGGGAAGCCGGCCTTAACGATCTTGCTTTACCTTGCGGATGTCCTTCGCCTTTTCAAAAATCGCCAAACAACTATCAAGAGGTTTTCCCTGGATATAAATGCAGTCGCAGAAAACTTTGCAAGCCGCGGGATTTTTTCCGGAAGCACATTGATTTCTGCACTCAGCTTCAGAGTTGCCCGGCACGATCTCATATAAATAGAAAGTACCGATAATGATAAAGGTTATGACTGCTAAAGACCCTCCAAAAAACAGGATCCGTAAACGCATACCCAGCGGCTTTTTTAACACATGAGGTTCCGTTTCGGGCTGCTTAAAGGGCAAAATGTGTTTTAAACGGTCATAGTCCCAAATTAGTAAAAACAAGCTTGCCAATAACATCATCGTGTTACCCCGGGTACCGTCAAAGCGGGTAGCATAAGTAAGCACACAAATATTCACGATGATGGGAAAATACATCAGCGCACCAAGAAGGGACGTTCTCGGGATCAGTAATAATATAGCTGTTATGATTTGAACAACTCCAATAAAGGTATAGTAAGATCCTGTGAGATGTAAGGCATCGAAATAATGCCCTAAAGGATTATTGGAGGGCAGGCCTGCGGCAAATCGTTCACCTATGATCTTAATATAGCCTGCGGGAATAAAGCTGGCTGCCAGAGCGATGCGGCAAAAAACAGCAAACCGTTGAAACCATTTGTCAGCCCTGGCCTCATGGTAAAGTTCTTCAAATCTATTCATAATTGTATTTTAATTAATGCAGGACAGGTGTTTTTTGGTGTCTTTACTCTAAACCTCGGGCTCTTTTACTGGGGAATAGTTTACTGAAGAGAAAATAAAGGACTGAAGCTATAGCAGTCCAGTAGACCGCGCAGAAGAAAGCCAAAACAGGTGGCACCGGATCCGGGTCATTAAATACAGGCGCTAGCGGACCCACCAAAACCACTTTGACAGGGTATATAATTGATGCTATAGTACGCTTCCAGGCTATCGGTGAGTCGGTTCCGGGGAACCATTGACCATTCACCGGAACCCCCCGGACTTCGGGACCTAAAATGGAGTTGGTTATAAACTGAAATGCGAACGCAGAAACGAGGAAGATAATTATAAATCTTGCGTATGGATTCTTCATGACATTAAGTTATAATTCAAAAGTACTTTGTGTTACAAAGTTAATAGTTAAATTGGAAAATCAAAATATTCTAGCATAATTACTCATCGTCTACCCTTAAACGCAAAAAAGGGATTCGCAATTTGCGAATCCCTTTGATGTGCGCCCACCTGGGGCGGTTCTCGTACCACTCTATGGATGATTTGAAGCAATTGGTCAATTTAATTGTTTAATTCATTTGTAATTAAATCAATCTGAATTAAGATAATTCCAGATTATCATCGTACTCTAGTAATACTTGTAAACAGCCATACCGATCACCTTCGTGACCTGTTGCGCATTTGACAAACGATATACTGCTATAAAAAATACTATTTTTCATAAATTGAACAAAAGTCATAAGCTGACCATCATTTACTTTCGTATTTTAGTTTAATATTCTTTTTCAATTGATTTAAACGCGCCTTTAGTAAATTGATATTTTGTTCTAACATTATGTAGGTACTTAAGCTATTTACTGTGTTTTTATTCGCAGTACGTAAATCAGTAGTAAGTTGTTGAATATCAAATGATAGCAAATTTAAATTATCTTGACTGGTCGTGCTTTTAGAATTCGATATAAGCTTTTGCAACGCATACAGAGAGTTGGAAACTTTTGCAGTATCTGATTCAAAGTAAGAGATCAAAGTCCGTGATGGTGTGACGCTTAAGTTATACATGAAATCAATCACGTTTTGGACAGAATCGGTCACTGCTGAAACAGGTACCCCAGAAGGTTTGACCGTGCTTTTTGTTTGATTTGCTAAATTATTATTTCTGACCTCCATAGCTTGGAGGGAACTTAAAATGCTGTTATTTCTCAAACTTAAATCTCTAATAAGTTTGTTTAAAGAATCGACCTGTTTATATGGACTGCCGGTTGTCAAACTCCGTATTGAATCAATTTTCACTGCTTGTTGCATATTTTTTGCAGTCAAAAGTTGTTGAGTTTTTGTTGAAGAATTATAAAAATAAATTAATCCAGTGATACAGAATATCAACACTACAGTTGCAGCATAGAAAAACAGGGATCTTTCTCTTAACCTTACTTTTAAACTGTTTGTTTCATCAATCATCTTACGATTGTATATCTCGGCGTCCGATTTTACGTAGTCCAACTTCTCCCTCGTATCAGTAAGTTGTCTTTTTAGATCGTAGTTTTCCTCTTCGTATCTATGCCTGACCTCAGCGGTCTTGATTTCGACTTCCTGTGCTCTGTTTTCTTCCTGTTTGTTAAATCTCTCCGTATAGGTTTGTGTAAGGTTGTCAATCTTGCGTTCAAAGTCTTTTGTTAACTCTGCTTTTTCCGCGTTGAATTTGCCGTTCAGTTCAATGATATTCTTTTCCTTTTCCTCTAGTAATTCCTGGTGGTTTTGCTTTCGCAGCACTTCTTCCAGATCACGCACCTTCACTTCGAATTCTTCTGCCCTGATCTTTTCAGTCTCCAATAATTTTTTTTCGTTCAGCCGTTGACTTTCTTCCGCT
>Ga0193702_1000333_pt1 | contig 17857 bp, 14 predicted proteins | sample U3a1metaG_FD_143060 | JGI IMG/M metagenome (GOLD analysis project Ga0193702, IMG submission 143060) | Soil microbial communities from a riparian zone of the East river system, Colorado, United States - U3a1 | ecosystem: Environmental > Terrestrial > Soil > Riparian zone | place: USA: East River... | reverse complement strand
TCAGGGCATGCACTAATTGGATGAGGAACGAAGGCGAAGATGCTTTTTTTGAGCAAACTATCCCGGTAGGCAGCATAGAAGCTAAAAAAGTATCCGAAAGCGGCGATTATAACAAATTAAGCCCGGCAACAAAAACTGTATCAAAAAAGGCGGATGTTCAGTTTTTACCCGAGGGGGGCGTCCTTGTAACCGGCAATTATTCAAAAATAGCCTTCAAAGCAACAGGGCCGGATGGTTTGGGCACAGACATTAAAGGAACAGTAACAGATGATACAGGGAATGAAGTTTGCACTTTTGCATCCACCCATTTGGGGATGGGAGTTTTTAATTTAGTGCCCGGAGCAGGCAAGACCTATAAAGCAAACATTATTTACAACGACGGCGCATCAGGTAGCATTGAGCTACCTAAGGCAATTGCTGCGGGGTACACGATCAATTTAAACAACAGTGCTGATTCCATCAGGCTAAGGATAACTGCGGGCGGCTCAATGTCAATTGATAAATTAAGCCTTGTAGCGCAATCGGGTGGAGTGGTTTATTATGCAGCCGAAAGCGAGCCTGGAAGCAAGTTTTTTTCTGCAGTTATTTCCAAAAAAAGGTTTCCAACGGGGATAGCACAATTTACCCTGTTCAGTGCAAGCGGCGACCCCTTAAATGAACGGTTGGTATTTATTAACAACAGCGACCAGCTCAAGCTTGATGTAGCAGCGGATAAGGCAGTGTCAGCAACCCGACAGAAAGTTAACATTAATGTTAACGCTAAAAACACGGAAGGCAACCCGGTTGCCGGTAGCTTTTCAGTAGCGATAACTGATGAATCAAAGGTGCCTGCTGACGGGGATAACGAAAATAATATACTAACAAGCTTACTGCTTACATCAGATCTTAAAGGAACAGTGGAACAGCCCGGTTACTATTTTACAAACATCAATGAAAAAACACAGGCCGACCTTGATCTGCTGATGCTCACCCAGGGCTACCGCAGGTTTGAGTGGAAAAAGGTATTAAACAGTAGCTCTCCGGCAATGATCTATCAGCCTGAAAATACTTTGCAAATATCCGGCACCGTAAAAAAGAATAACAAGCCGGTTACAGGTGGAAAGGTAACAATATTCACCACAGCTGGAACGGGTTTACTAAAAGATACCGTAACTGATGCGAACGGGAAATTTGTTTTTAGCAACTTAACATTTACCGACAATATCAAATTTGTTGTACAATCAAAAGTTGCTAAAGGGCAGGATGATGTAACACTTGAACTGGATACAGTGATGCCTCCAGCTGTCATCTTTAACAATAAAGCATCTAATGGATTAAAATCAAAAGAAAATGCTGGTATGGCAACCTACATGATTAGCCAACGGCAATTTTACCGGGAGCAGCAAAAATACGGTATTAACAAAACTTCAATAATGCTTGAAGAGGTTAAAATAAAAGATAAGAAAGAACCGCTTGTACCTCATTCAGATAACTTAAATGGTTCAGGTAATGCAGACCAGGCACTCTCGGCCAAGGACCTTGAAAGATTTACCTGCGGAAGAATAGCCGACTGCTTATCAGGCGTATTAACCGGGGTGGTTTTCAGGGGCGGGTTACCGCTTAATGCACGAAAGGAGATGGCGAGAATGGCTATCGTGGTTGATGGTAGTTGTGTGGATGCTGACATATTTAACAACCTGCACCCTGATGAAATTGAAGGAATAGAAGTAGTATTAGGCGAACACTATGGAGCCATTTATGGATCAAGGATGGCAAATGGCGGGATAATAATTACCACCAAAAAAGCAAAACCAAACAATGATTATTACCGGTATGCACCTGGTATAACAACATTTGTCGCAGAAGGGTATTACAAAGCCCGCGAGTTTTATTCCCCGCAATATGACAACCAGCACACCAATCAAAAGATGGCAGACCTACGCAGCACCATTTACTGGAACCCCAATATAATAACCGATAAGGACGGCAAAGCATCGTTTGAATATTTTAATGCCGATGGCAAAGGAACTTACCGGGTGGTAATTGAGGGCATTGATGCGGACGGTAATTTAGGCAGGCAGGTGTACAGGTACAAGGTGGAGTAGCTTAAACGAAAAATATTATTCTGAAAATTGTTTTTGTTGCACAATTAATGCAAACAATTTATTTACTATCTTTATTTATTGCTTTAAGAGATATATCTTTAAGGCAATAAAAAAATTAACCTGACCGCATGCTATCACATAACAGACATCAAAATTCCGAAAATTCAATAAAAACATCACTACAATACTTATTTCACATAGCTGATTCTGCAATTATCAGCCACAAAAACTCCAATCCTGTCAATTTGGCGATTCTTAAATCGTATAATAATATGCAAAAAGAAGGGGCTACGGATACGGGTTGACTTTCTCTAAAGTATATTTTAAATTGGCTTAATATTTGATTTTTTAACCTTAACTTACTTTTTTTACCCTATACCTACTATATGTTGTCATTCTCCCGATTACCAAACCCTGATGCAGCCGTTAATAAGTTATTAAAAGAGCTTTCCATATCAATTGATGCGGAAACTATCAATGCAGAGCTGGAAAAACATCCCGATTACCCAAGTCTGCTGGCAATAAGCGATGTACTTAGTGCATTTAATATTGAAAATGCCGCTTACCGGGTCGACCTTGAAAACCTGGCAAATGTACCGTGTCCTTTTATAGCCCATACCAGTATTAACGCCGGTGATTTTTTGGTGGTAAATACAATGGACGGCGATAAGGTTACCGTATCCAGCGAAAAATGGAACAACCATAAGATGAGCCTTGACGAGTTTAAAAAGATATTCAAAGGCATTGTTTTAACCGCCGAACCTTCTGCCGACTTTAAAACAACTAATACGCTTTCAACAACATTAACTGCGATAAAAAACCCGGCAATTATAGCGGGGGGGGTATTGATCCTTGTATCAGCGGTTTTTGTGAGCGGTTATTTTACAAACCTAAACTGGCAAACACTGCTCTTAACCGTTTTTAAAACGGCCGGGTTAATTACTTCTGTATTATTACTCATCCAATCAATTGACAGCAATAACCCATTGGTGCAAAAGCTGTGTCAGGGTGGCAGCAAAACCAATTGCAACGCCATATTATCATCAAAAGCGGCAAAAGTATTTGAGGGGCTTACCTGGAGCGAGGTAGGCTTTTTTTATTTTTCATGCACCTGGCTGGTGTTATTGTTCGGCAGTGGCTCTGCAACCATTTGGTGGGCGTTGGCAATTTTAAATGTTATTAGTTTGCCATATACTTTTTATTCCATTTACTACCAGGCCCGTGTAGCAAAACAGTGGTGTGTGTTATGCTGTACAGTACAGGCATTGTTATGGCTTGAATTTATTTCACTGGTTACCAATATTCAAACTTTCTCCCTCTCTTTTGGAGACGGCAGGAACGCGGCAATCATAATTGTTTGCCTTCTTACCCCGGTTGTTTTATGGATGCTTTTAAAGCCCCTGTTTTTAAAACTGCAGCAATTGCAGCCTTTAAAACAACAGCTTCGGAAATTTAAATATAACACCGACCTGTTTAATAATACATTAACAGCGCAACCCAAGTATGCTCAGCCCGATGATACCTGGAGTATTGTTTTAGGCAATGTTGAGGCCGAAAATATTATCACCATGGTAAGCAATCCTTATTGCGGGCCGTGTGCAAAAGCGCATAATCAACTGGCTGAATTGCTGGAGCACCGTGATGACATCCAGGCCCGGATAGTTTTTACCGCCAATAATACCGATGAGGATATAAAAACCCCGGTTAGCCGCCACCTGATGGCCCTGAATGAGCAGCCCGACAAAACGATTGTAAAACAAGCCCTGCACGATTGGTACGAGCAAAAACAGAAAAGCTACGAAGCCTGGGCAAAGGTTTACCCCGTGCAGTTAATTGAGGCTGATTTTCAGAAGCTTGATAAACAAAAAACATGGTGCGAAATGGCAGAGGTAACCTTTACGCCAACAATGCTGCTTAATGGTTACCGCCTGCCCGATCTGTACCAGCTGCCCGATTTAAAATACATGCTTGAATAAGCATATAAAGATACTTCTCGATAAAGTAAAGGAGCATGCACTTTACAATACATGCAGCCTTAATATCGGGGCGTGGTTCCGGTAAAATTAATCAAATTATAATGATTTAAGTTTTATGTCAAAATTTAACAAACTCAGCAGGGCTGAGATGAGAGATGTTTTGGGTGGTTCCGCCCCGGTTCCATGCACTGTGAAATGTTATAGTCCCGGCGGGGGTGTTACCACTGTACAGAGCTCTTTTTGTGCTGCCAATCCGGTTACACAATGCCCTGGCTCGACAGAGCCTTTGGGACTACCTCCATTTGATAATGCAACTTGTTCTTGTTATTCAAGTTAATTAGTGTTGTTATGAACATCCTTTTGGGGTTGGTACCTAATAGGATGTTCATAATAAACCAGCTCCCCGATTTAAAATACATGCTTGAATAAGCATACATAGATACTTTGTGCACAAAAGTAAAGGAGCATGTACTTTAAAATGCATGCCACCAACCGGGGTGTTGCCGGTAAAAATTAAAAAATACCCTTATATGAAAAAGCAACAAAAGTTAAGCAGAGAAGAAATGAAAAATGTTACCGGTGGAATCCCTCCGGGTTATGGCTGGTCACAGTGTAATGTAAATGGTGTAGTAACACAGGAACTCGTGTCCTGCAGCCCTTGCCCGCATTGCACTACCGGTGGGTTTATTAGCAGCACCTGCACCACCACCTGTGATTCATAAGCGGCTTTAAAACTTAAATCATAAATTCAGATTTAAAGTCCCTGTACAATTTATTCTAATTGCCGGTTATCAATTTAATTATTGTTAGCCGGCAATTTAGATGATACTCTAAATACATTCAAGCCCAAATGCCGGGGCATGGTTTCGGTAAAAAAAGTCAACTCCTACTAAATTAATTTTATGGGAAAATTTAACAAACTCAGCAGAATTGAGATGAAAAAAGTTTTGGGTGGTACTTATCCTGCCCGCTGTACTACTATTTGTGTAGCGCCTGAAAGCACATTGAATGTAATATCGGGCTTCTGTGGCAGCCCTGCTATTACCATGTGCCCTGGCGGTATTTACGGCATTTATTATTCGGCAACTTGCTCTTGCGCCGGCCCTGAATCATAAATAATTTTTATTACCGGCGGATAGATTGGAATCTTCCGCCGGTAATAATGTGTAAAAGATTTCGTAGCTGGGGAATAATTTATTTTTCATGTTATTAACTCGATACCCGTTGTTTCCTTACTATAAACAAGATGATGAAATTAACCGCATCCTCACTTACCTGTGCATGATGGACGCAACCCCTCTTACCAACTCTGGTGTATGCTATACCGGGATAATTATTAAATTTTATCCCTAAGGCTCAATATTTTAATCCTTTGCAGCTTCAATAAAATAATAAATGTGAAAAGGAAGCCCGCGTTTATTCATCAAAATAAGTATACTTGTTTTATAAGTTAAAAAATTATTGCCTATGCCCTTCACCCACTATAAACAACCTGATCAAATGGACTGCGGCCCTACCTGCCTGCGCATGGTGGCAAAACATTATGGCCGTAACTTTAGATTGGAGACACTACGAAAACTTTGCGAAATAAACCGGGAAGGCGTTTCCTTATTGGGTATCAGCGATGCGTCAGAGAAAATAGGCTTCCGCTCTTTGGGTGTAAAGCTAAATGCCGAGCAGCTAAAAGAAGCTGAGCTGCCCTGTATTTTGCATTGGCGGCAAAACCATTTTGTGGTGCTTTATAAAATAAAAAATCACAAATATTACCTGGCCGATCCTGCCGCCGGGCTGGTAACGTTAAGCGAAGCTGATTTTAGCCGCAGCTGGCTCAGCGACACGGAAAACGATGAAGGTATCGCCCTGCTTCTGTCACCAACGCCCCAGTTTTATGAGCAGGATGATGAAAAAGGCGCCGAAGTTAGCTGGTCGTTTTTATTCCGCTACCTTATAGCCTATCGTAAGCTGGTTCTGCAATTGTTGTTTGGTTTGGGTATTGGCAGTTTATTGCAGCTCATAACTCCTTTTTTAACTCAGTCAGTAGTTGATATTGGGATCAATACGCGTAATCTTAATTTTGTTTACATTATTCTCATCGCCCAAACAGCTCTGATTATCGGGAGGGTGAGCGTAGAATTTATCAGGTCGTGGATCTTGCTGCACATCAGCACACGCATAAACATCTCAATCCTTACTGATTTTTTGATCAAGCTGATGAAGCTGCCCATGAGCTTCTTCGATACCAAAATGACTGGCGATATCATGCAGCGCATGAACGATCAAAAAAACATTCAAACATTTTTAACCGGTTCAACGCTAAGCACGGTATTCTCCATGTTTAACCTGCTGGTGTTTTCGGTAGTGCTGGCTTATTACAACGTAGGGGTGTTTTTTGTATTTGCGGTAAGCAGCGCTTTATACATTGCCTGGATAGTGATCTTTTTGAAACAGCGCAGGGTGTTAAACTACAAGAGCTTTGAAGTTTCGGCAAAAAACCAGAGCAGCATAGTGCAGCTTATTGGCGGGATGCAGGAAATAAAATTGAACAACTGTGAACAGCAAAAACGCTGGGAGTGGGAACACATCCAGGCGCGCCTGTTTAAATTTAACGTAAAAAGCCTTGCGCTTAGCCAGTACCAGCAAGGTGGCGCTACGTTTATAAATGAGGGTAAAAATATTCTGATCACTTTTTTAAGCGCCCAGGCCGTTATAAACGGTAATCTAACCTTGGGTGCAATGGTTGCCGTGCAGTATATTGTTGGTCAGCTGAGTAGCCCTATTGAGCAACTACTGGGCTTTATGCAGGGTTTCCAGGATGCGAAGATCAGTTTGGAAAGGCTGAACGAAATTCACCAGATGGAAGACGAAGAGCCGGTAAATAAAGAATGGAACTATAACCTGCCTGATGATAAAAGCCTTAGCCTTCATAAGCTTACTTTTCGCTATCCCGGCGCTGGTAATGAGCCTGTGCTGGAAAACATAGATCTGCAAATACCGGAAGGGAAAACTACGGCCATTGTGGGTATGAGCGGCAGCGGAAAAACAACAATATTAAAATTGCTGCTTCGTTTTTACGAACCTCAGAAAGGCGAAATAAAGGTAGGCGACCAATCTATCCACAATATAGGCTTTAAAATATGGCGGGGCCAATGCGGTGTAGTAATGCAGGATGGTTTTATTTTTTCAGACTCAATAGAAAGAAATATTGCAGTTGGCGATGATTACCCGGATAAGGAAAAGCTGCGCCATGCCATTAAAGTAGCCAACATACAGGATTTTATTGACGGACTGCCGTTAGGGCTTAATACAAAAATTGGCGCCGAAGGAAACGGAGTAAGCCAGGGCCAGCGCCAGCGCATGCTGATAGCCCGTGCGGTATACAAAAATCCGCAATACATATTTTTTGACGAAGCTACCAATGCCCTTGATGCCAATAACGAAAGGGTGATAATGGATAACCTTGCCGAATTTTTTAAAGGGCGTACAGTTGTTATTGTAGCACACAGGCTAAGTACGGTAAGTAATGCTGATAATATTATTTTGCTGGATAAAGGCCATATTATTGAGCAGGGAACCCATCACGAATTAACTGCCCTTAAAGGAGATTATTACAAACTTGTAAAAAATCAACTGGAGTTGGGAACTTAGTTTAGTGATTAGAGACCAGAGGTTAGAGATTAGTTTTATTTGTATTGCAGATAAAAAGAGAAGTCTGCGAAATTATAAAAATCAAATCAATCAGCATTAAATCGGTGAAATCATTTTTAATAATCAGTGTAATCAATAATAATTATGCCAACAATATACGCCAATAACAATAACACAGAAACCCGCCATACAGATGATATGCAGGATATAATAACCACGGTACCGGGCTGGTTATTGCGTTGGGGGATTTCGTTGTTTTTTGGAATATTGGTATTGATAGTTACCCTGGCTGCATTGATAAGATACCCGGATATTGTAAATGCACAGCTAAAAATAGATTCGCCAAACTCGCCAAAACCGGTAGTATCTAAAATATCAGGTAAACTGGTTACGCTGCTGGTAAAAGAAAGCCAGGAGGTAAAAGCAAATGAGCCGTTAGCCTACCTTGAAAGCACAGCAAACCACGCCAGGGTACTTTTAATGTTAAGCAATCTAAAGCAGTTACAGCAGCAAGTGCTGCAAAGCAAACCAATTGATAATGTTATTTTTAACCAGGCGGATAATATCCAGCTAGGCGAGCTGCAATCAGCGTATCAAACATTTTTCCAGGAATACCTGGCGTATAAATCGTCCGTAAATAACGGGTTCCTTGTAAAAAAGAAAGGCTACCTTGAAAGGGACCTTACATCATTAACCCAACAGCAGGAGCAATTAAAAGTACAAAAATCACTCCAGCAAAAAGACCTTAAGATTGCAAGTGATGAATATGAAATGCACAAAAAACTTGCTGACCAAAGAGTGGAAACCAAAAGGGAGTTTACCGATGCCGAAAGTAAATATCTTAGTAAACAATCATCTGTTGTACAAACGGAATCTGCAATTATAACCGGCGAAAATAATTATGCTGCCAAGCAAAAAGATATCCTTGAATTAGAAAACCAGGTACAGGAAGAAAAATCAAAATTTTTACAGGCAATTAACAGCCTTATCAGTGTTACTGAAGATTGGCAATCAAAATATGTATTAAGCGCATCGCAAAGCGGAAGGCTGCAATATGCAGGTGTGATCCAGGAAAACCAGGTGCTAACCCCGGGCCAGGAAGTTTTTTACATCAACCCGGGCAATGAAGCCTTTTTCGGGAATATGACCATCACCCAAAACAATATGGGAAAAGTTAAGGAAGGGCAACAGGTGTTAATTAAACTAAAAAGTTACCCGTTTGAGGAATATGGTATGATAAGGGGTAGAATAAAATATATCTCGGATGTACCGTATAAAGATAGTGTGTATGTTTCAAGAGTCGACTTTAAGATCAGGAACACGTCTGATTTAAAAAGGCCAATTCACCTAAAACAGGGTATGGTGGCTGATGCCGAGATCATCACACAGGATGCAACTATTTTGCAGCGCATCAGTCGTAGCTTTTTTAAGATCCTGGGCAATAAATAGGAAGCAAGAAATCAAGAGTCAGGAATCAAGAGATCAAGTAATGACTTTTAAGGCCGGGCAATCGGTTTGGTTATTAAATATACATAGCCCAAAACTTCATGCCTTGTGGACTTATTGATAAACTTAGGCATAATGTTTTCCTGCGGATAATCAGTAAATGAGCGTATAATAGTAAATTTAGCATGGTTTTGAACCAGGTAATCCATTGAGCGCTGGTTTACATAAAATATTGCCGCCTTGGGTGATTCAAATTTATCGAATTGTTCTATCGGCATAAAATTAACCGGCCGCTTGCAGTAAAACTGGAATATATTGTTTTCGGTTTTTAAGGAGTAGATCTGAAAGCCGTCGAACGGTTTTTGGTTGACGTATGTTGCTGCAGTTATTTCACCCCTGTAATTTCCAATTTCTTTAAAAAAAACAGTGTTAAGATAAAAGCCCACAAATAATGCGGCAGCACAGCAAAAAAAGAAAAGCTTTTTATAAACTTCCTTAACGTTTATTGCAACCAGTAATATCACCATGCCGAAAATGACACAATCAGCAATAAAAAATAAACTATTGGCTGGTTTTAAAAAATAGTTAAGTAATATAATAACAGCCGGCAACGCTATCACAAAGACCCATAGTGAAATAACCCTGAATTTTGTTCCGAAACGGCTTAATTGATCAAAACAAACCGGTGCTGTTATAATGGCAAATAAGGGGAAAATTGCATTGGTATAAAAGGGCAGCTGAAAACCTGAAAGCGAAAAAAGAAGTAACAGCAGCAGGCCCCCGCTTAATGAATAATATTCAGCCAATATTTTACGCTGAAATATATTCCTGATGTTTTTAAAAACTGCATAATAAAACAACAGGCACCATGGAGCAAATGCCCAGAGCAAAGTATGCATGTAAAAAAATATGCTGCCCGATGCTGCTTTGCGGTTAATTGGCCCGCTGTTTAAAAAACGACCAAACTGGCTGTCCCATAAAAACCATTTGATGCCCGAAACATGTTGCATGCCGAAAATTGTTTTTTCAGGGTGGAGATCAAACTGGATGTATAATGCATAAAGCTCAGGCAGGGTAAAAATAATGGTAAGCACAATCAGTGCCAGCCACTTAAATTTAAACAGATCAGCAAGTTTTTTTTGAAAGATAAGCTGCCCAAACAATGCGCCGCCAATGGCGACAATCACAAACACGCCTTTGGTCATAATGGCGCAGGCGGTAAGCAGGGCGGCCAATACAAGATCAGCAAAAGTATAACGTTCCTGTAACCGTGAAACATGGTAAATGGCGCCTATGATGAGGCCCATAAGATATGGCTCTGCCCGCAGATCGGTATTTGACAGCAGTACATGTTGTGCTGTCATAATTATCAGAACAGCTATAAAAGCTATCTCCCGGTTATAATATTTTTTGGTAAATAAGTAAGTATACAACAGGCTGACGAAGAAGAATAGCAGTGCCGGTAAGCGATAGGCCCAGGTGCTTATACCAAATACTTTAAAACTTAACAATATTGCCCAAAAAGGAAAATGCGGTTTATCAAGCCAGTCGACACTGTTATAGGTAAAAAGTTCAAAGAAATCTTTTTTGTAAACCAGGTTTTTAGCCAATGAAGCATACAAGCCCGGATCGTCAGTAAAGAATTTAACATTTATGCCTGCCAGGTTAACAGCAAGCGCCAATACAAATAATAAAAGGTAAAATATTTTATTTGTATCCTTCATTTAACGGGTGTAAGTAGTTTTAAACACACCGGCAAATATAGCTTAAGCAGTTAAATAAATTTGCAACGGACAAAATGTTGGCTTTTTAACCGTAAAAAAACCTCACACCTTTCGGCATGAGGCCAAAAATCACAACAATTGTTTAACCTTTCGGTCAATTCCTAACTGCAATATGATTCTAGTAACTAGAACGTTACAATATTATTTTTGTTATATTATTAACATCGAATATTTAATTTATTTTAACATGCTTTTGTTCGGGTAAAAATGAACACCTGCGCCGTTTTTATATTGGCGTGTCCAAAAAAATAATTAACAAAGGTTATCCGCCTAAAAATCCAAATTTCGGTTTACCTTTATATCATAATTATAAACAATAAAATATTTATTATGAAAGCATTATTTCAATTTAAAACACTGACAGTTTTGGTGTGCGCGCTTTTTATGGCAACTATGGTAATGGCGCAGGATAAAAAACCGGCAAGCCCGCACTTAAGTGCAAAAGGTACAGCAGCAGGTGCAAATATTAGTATCCGTTACGGAAGCCCTTACGTAAAAGGCCGTAAAATATGGGGTGGTTTGGAGCCTTATGGTAAGGTTTACCGCGCAGGAGCCGACTCGGCAACTACATTTACTACCGACAAAGACATTACGGTTGAAGGTAAAGCATTGCCGGCAGGTAAATACTCATTTTTTGTTATCCCTGTTGAAAAAGGAAAATGGACCGTTATTTTTAACAAAACCGCTGAGCAATGGGGAGCATATGAGTACAAAGAGGCCCAGGACCAATTACGTGTAATGGTAACTCCAAAAAAACATAAAATGAGCGAATCTCTTACTTATGTAATTACAAAAAGCGGTTTCAGCATGAACTGGGATAAAATAAGCATCCCTGTTTCTATAAAATAATAGCCCTATATTTATACCTAATCACAGTTACCGCCCTCCGTATTTACGGGGGGCTTTTTTATTTGCCGGCAACTGCATATTACTATCTTTACCGCTGATGGTAAGCAGCAATAAGAAAATATTGAAAATAAGAGCTATAACTATAGCAGCTCTTGCTGTTTGCATTTACTTATTAATGACATTCGCCGGCTATCCACAAGCAGTTGAACGATATTTTTCCAAAGGAGCTTACCCGGTTATCTGTTACCTGCTGCACCCTGCGCTAAACATATTTCCATTTAGTATCGGCGATATCTTGTACATTATTACCATTGGTTATCTTTTTTATGTGTTGATCCTGTTCATAAAGCTGCTTTTTAAAAAAGAGTTTATGCAATGTGTTTTTTTAGGTGGTGGTATGATAATAAAAGTACAGGCCGCTATATTGGTCTTTTATTTATTTTGGGGCATGAACTACTTTCGTCCATCAGCCGGCGAGCGATTAAACCTAAGGGATACCAGCTATACTACTGCCGGCCTTAAAGCGGTTACGGCTATGCTTATTGATAGCGCCAATGCCTGCCGGGCCCGTTTAACCCCTGCCGACCTTGCACAGGACAACAGTGCAATATACAAAACGGCAGTACAGGCAATTAGTAAGTTATCAGGCGATTCTCTCAATTTTCGTACATACCATCCTGGTATTAAGCCATCTATATTAACACCTGTGCTTAATTATATTGGCACATCGGGATATTTTAACCCGTTTACCGGCGAAGCGCAAATAAATTACCAGATGCCGGTTTTTAACAGGCCTGTAGTTGCCTGTCACGAAATGTCGCACCAGATGGGTTACGGGCCCGAGGATGAGGCCGATTTTACAGGTTTCCTGGCGGGGATTGGTTCCCGCGACAGGTTGTTGCGTTACTCTGCCTATCACCTGGCGGTTGATGAATTTATGCATGCGCTTTATTATCGCGATAGTATAGCCAACAAACAGCTAAAACCCCGGGTATCAAAAGCGGTTCACCAGGATTTTGTGACGGAGCGTGCTTACTGGATGGCCTACCAAAGCAAAGCTGAAATAATAACCGGCATTTTTTACGACCATTTTTTGAAAGTAAACAACCAACCCCAGGGCCTTGGCACCTATAACCGGATGGTTTTACTGGTGATGGCGAAATATGGGAAGTCCATAGTTAATGGTCCATAGTCGATAGTTTGATTTTTAGGAAATACTAACTCCTCACTTCCATGGACTATGGTCCATTGACCATCGACTAAAGTACCACCCCTGCTGCCGTAAACTTCAAATCGTTATGGCCAATCATTGCGGAATTTCCGTAGCCATTATCATTGATCATTAATTTCTCGTTTTCAGCACGGATGTGCAGGCGGTCTACAAAAAATTCGCCGCTTATACGGATCACTACAACGGGGGCATGCACGTCAAGTTCAGCCGATATATTATGCTCCAGGCTCATTGCCGATTCATCATCCAGTTGATGCACCTGGATAATGGTTGATCCGTCAAGCCTTAATACTTCAATATTGTTGCGTTCAGTTTTAATAGTATAAGGCGCACCAGTTATCGTTTTGTTTGATAATATGGAAACCGGGGTGCCATCTGTGTCCTTAATATCGAGATCAATATCAAGGTGTGAAGTATCAGTGGGGGAGGCTGTATCGTGATAAATACTATTTATCCTTAAAAAATGCTTCCAGTTTCCCTCTGTACCATAACTTATCGTTTTGCCCGGAACAATAAATGCGTTTGAGCCAATTATAAATGCGTGTTTCATGACTTTGGGTTTATAGTTATATCATTACTAATACCATAAACAGCAAAAATGTTTCTATTGTTTTTTTGTTGGAAGTGAAAGTTTGATGAAAGAAAGAAGACAGATGATTTTTCAATTTTCTTCGACGAGCATAAAAAAGAATTTTTTTTATGCCCAAAATCCATCAAAAAAAATGCGTTCGGTATCTCACCCCCGAACGCACACAACATTTTTCTCAAACAATGTTGATCAACTAAATCTCAGATATCACGTTAATGAAAATCTAAGGTCTTTATGTAACTGATTGTTAAACCAGTAAAGTGAAATTTAATTATTATGTAACAATATCAAACGCTATACCCAAATATGAAATTTCAGGCTATATTAGATAGTTGCAATATGCCAACGTTATACACGAAGCTTTATTATACCTTAATAAATGTAAAAGTAACATTAATTTATAAAAATGTATAAAAAAGGCAAATTTGTTTAAATATTACCTAAAAAAACTATTATTAACATGAAAAAACGAGTATTTATTGCATTAATACTTTCTCCATTATTTACCATTGCACAAAAATATTCATCCGCTGAAATTAAGCGGTTTGAACACGAAGCCTCCCTGGTAACCATAGTACGCGATAATTGGGGAGTGCCGCATATTTATGGCAAAACCGACGCTGAAGTTGTTTTTGGGCTCATGTACACTCAATGCGAAGATAATTTTAAAGGGATTGAAAAAAACTATTTATACCAATTGGGCAGGCAAAGCGAGGTTGAGGGCGAAAAGGAGCTTTATACTGATGTACAACTGCAATTAATTGCTGATACTGCTGATGCAATTAAAGATTACAAAGCCGCTGCTCCCTGGTTTAAAAAATTAATGAATGCTTTTGCCGACGGAGTGAACTATTATTTATACAAACACCCGGAAGTTAAACCTGCTGTTTTTCAGCATTTTGAGCCGTGGTATGCGCTGATGTTTACCGATGGCAGCGTATCGGCAACCGTTACAGGGGGTATCAACCTGAAAGAAACACAAACGTTTTATGGTGGAGCCCCCGAAAAATTGGGAGCAGTTTATAAACCTGTGGTTGATGACAGGGAAACCGGCTCAAACGGATTTGCCATTGCGCCCTCCAAATCAGCATCCGGACATGCCATGCTCTACATTAATCCGCACGTTCCATTCTATTTCCGCAGCGAAGTGCAGCTGGTAAGTGAGGAAGGGCTAAACGTTTATGGTGCAGTTACCTGGGGCCAGTTTTTTGTTTACCAGGGCTTTAACCCGCATTGCGGCTGGATGCACACCAGCAGCAACGCCGATGTTGGCGATCTGTACGCCGAAAAAGTAATAAAAAAAGAAGGACAATGGTATTATGAGTATGACGGAAAGCTTAAGCCGGTAACTACCCGTAAGTTGGTCATGAACATTAAAAGCGGAGCAGGTGAAGAACATAAAACCATTACAGGCTACTACACCCAACATGGCCCTGTGTTGGGGAGCCGGGATGGTAAGTGGTTGGCGTTAAGAGCCAACAATCGCTCATACAACGCCCTGCTTGAATCATGGTTGATAACAAAAGCAAATACGTTTGCCGAATATAAGAAAGCAATGGGTCTGCTCTCAAACGCTACCAACAATACTGTTTATGCTGACGACCAGGGCAACATAGCTTTTTGGTATGGCAACTTTATGCCAAAACGAAACCCGGCATTTGACTGGCGGTTACCTGTTGATGGCAGTACCCCGGCAACCGAATGGCAGGGCCTGCACACGGTGGACGAAATTGTGCATGTGTACAACCCGGCAAATGGCTGGATCCAGAACTGCAACTCAACGCCGTATGCTTCATCAGGTAAATATAGCCCGGATAAAAATAAATACCCGGCATACATGGCTCCCGACGGGCAAAACTTCAGGGCTGTAAATGCTATCAAACTTTTGAGCGATGCAAAGCATATTACGCTGGATGAGCTGATTACTAAAGGCTATAACCATTACCTGGCTGCCTTTGATGTATTGCTGCCGCCACTGTTTAAAGCTTATGCTGCCGCGCCCGATTCGGTAAAGCAACAACTTGCGGGGCCCGTAAAAAGCATGCAGGATTGGGACAGATATTCAGCAATTAACTCCGTGCCAACAACACTGGCTGTTGAATGGGGTACATTGCTCATCCGCACGTTACCCGCGGCAAAAACCGACGAGGAAGGCACCTATCAAACCGAAAGGATCAATACGCTAATGCAAACCCTTACCGCCAAAGAGCAACTGGACATTTTTACCGAAGCTGTAAATAACCTTAAAATCCGTTATGGCAGCTGGGAAATAAAATGGGGCGATATTAACCGTTATCAGCGTCCGGCGGATGGTATTACTTTTAATGACGACGCGCCCAGCCTGCCGGTTGGTGGGGTTTCATCGGCATTTGGGCAGTTGCCATCATTCCAGAGCCGTACCATGAACACTAAAAAGCGGTACGGATATTCGGGCAATAGCTTTATTGCAGCTGTGGAATTTGGTACCCGTATTAAGGCAAAAACGGTTATTACAGGCGGTCAATCGTTCAATCCTGCTTCAAAACACTATACAGATCAGGCTGGCATGTATATTGAAGGTAAGTTTAAAGATGTTTTGTTTTATAAGGCGGATGTACTTAAACATGCCGAAAAAACCTATCATCCCGGAGAGTAGGGGAAGAGAAGCAAGATTTTAAGAATCAAGAGTCAAGATCAAAAAGCGGAGCGCCTGGTTTTTGTTCCATTCGTCTTGATTCCTGACTCTTGTTATCTTGATTCTAAAACAAGTATATTTGGTAATCGCACAGTTATTGTGCTTTCAAAAATTAACGTATTGAACAAACAATTACTGTTGTTATGAAAAAATACCTGGTCCTGTTGCCGGTAATGCTTTTAGCAAGTTTAAGCATGTACGGGCAAAGCACAAAGTTTAGCGATCTGATCTATTTTACCAGTCTTAGCAATGGTGAAGTGTACAATAATTTATTGCAGGGAAACTCTTTCAGACAGGAGTATAGTATGGATGTTAACGGGCACCAGCTCGAGTATTTTAAAAACATAACCGGCAAACCCAATACCGAAAAAATTGTAGTGGGCGACTACACCAAACTATACGATGGTACCATGCTGCATACCGTTAACTACACCTCAACTGATCCGCAGCATATTATGAGCATGGTAAGCCAGGCCAAACGCTTCGGCCTCGAAATGAAATTCCAGGGTGCCGATGAATCCAATAACATTTACCTGTTCGACAGCAGCTTTTATCACGTGAGTATTTACCTTCGCCGCGACCAAACATCAGGCCTGGTTGAGATAAAACAGAAAGAGTATCTGGGGCTGGAGTAGGCTGGGGGGAAGTTTGCAGTTTGCGGTAGGCAGTTGGCAGTTTTTATGAAGCAAACTGACAAGAAAACGGGTGTCATGCTGAGGCACTCGAAGCATGAGAGCAAAGGCCGAACTTGTCATTCTGAGCGAGAGCGAAGAATCTTATTCGCGGGACAAGTATAACGGCAACCTATCAATTAGATAAGATCCTTCACTGCGTTCAGGATGACAAAGATTTGCGCATGCCCTTTTACAGGGCGACACCCATTGTTCTTTTCTTCAACTCGAATGGTCATGCAAAATCTTCCACCCATCCTTAGTATGCTGCATCACCAGCGAATACCTGCCCGAGCGTTCAGGTAAATTGTTGCCATACAAGGTAAATCCGCCGGTTAAAAGGGCATAGTCATTACCAAGCATGCGCACCTGCATATCGGTGTACTTTAGGTTTTGTTTGGGCATGCCATCCTTAAAATACTTTGTTTGGTACAATTCTTTTATTCCGCTCATCCCTGCCGGACCGGTTGGCATCATCATGGTAGCTGATGGATCATACAAGCTCATAAAAGCATCTAAATGTCCTTTGTTCCATTCATTTGCCGAATTATTCATGGCATCAGTGATCTCTTTGGAGGCGGCATTTTGTGGTGCAGTTTGGGCATGCGTGTCAGCTACAGCAAACATTAAAAACAGCATAAGTACTGCTTGTTTAACGATAGTTTTTTTATTGAATATATTCATAATTTAAAATTTAATTCATATCAAAATTATCAGTATTGGGCCCGTAGGGCAAAGGTCTTTCGCCTTTCACCTCTTTTTCTTCGATGCCTTAGCTATCGGATTAAAATCAAGCGCCAGCTTTATCCAGTGATCAAAATCTTTTTGGCTATGAAAAGCCTCTTCGCTTACATACACATAATCGTTCATCACTTTTTCCCGCATTATCATCTGGCGGACGCCGTTTT
>Ga0193702_1000332_pt1 | contig 17957 bp, 11 predicted proteins | sample U3a1metaG_FD_143060 | JGI IMG/M metagenome (GOLD analysis project Ga0193702, IMG submission 143060) | Soil microbial communities from a riparian zone of the East river system, Colorado, United States - U3a1 | ecosystem: Environmental > Terrestrial > Soil > Riparian zone | place: USA: East River... | reverse complement strand
ATACGCCCCTAATCCAATGCCTGCAACCCCTCCCAGCTTAGTCAAGCAAATTATTCCGGACACTAGTGCGCGAAAGCGGGAACCCATACCTCGCGTAGAGACCCGCTTGGTATAAATTCCCGCTTCCGCGGGGATGACGGTTTCAGGGCGGCCGGTATTCAACGGCGGCCACTGGCCGAAATCCGACCTGCCTGGGCCGTCGGCCCTTGCCACAGCGGACACGGATTGTTCTAACCAACAATCTTAGGGGATGTGCTCGGCGTCACGAGGAGGAACTACCCATCGGTGCATTCGCGACTCATATACGGAAACCGTCGGGGAAGGGAAATCAGGATCCGCGAAGGCGCCAACGGGAATTGCCAGGTACGCTTCAAGCCCCTCGGCTTCATAGTAGACCGTAGAGCCGCACTGCGGGCAGAAGTGGAACCTGGCTCGCGAGCCCTCATCCCTCGCGCGGATGTACTCCGTCGACTTACCGGTGATCGTCACATTCTCACGCAAGAACCTTGCTTGCTGCCCAAAAACACTTCCAGTACGGCGCTGGCAAGCCAAACAGTGACAGATCGAGATGCGAACAGGATCGCCAGTGATTCGAGCCGAAAGTTGGCCACAACTACAAGATGCAAGTCGAGTTAACAAGTGCCCTCCTATGGAAGCAGTGAGGTGTACTGTCAATAGTGGACACGTCCGTTTCAAGCAGCCAGCCCCTGTTTGCTGAAGTTCTCGGCGAACGATGCTGGTGATACGTAGCCAAGGCGCGAATGGCGCCGCTGGCGGTTGTAGAAGATTTCGATGTATTCCTTGATCGCTGATTCCGCGTTGGCCCGCGTGGCATACCTCTGATGATGAATCATTTCGTTCTTCAAGCTGCCCCAGAAGCTCTCCATGGGCGCGTTGTCGTAACAGTTCCCTTTGCGCGACATGGACGCCTGCATGCCGAACTGCGCGACCAGCTTACGGTAATCGTCCGCGCAGTATTGGGTGCCGCGATCCGAGTGGTGGATCAAGCCAGGCGCCGGCCGTTTGCTGCGTACCGCACGCCACAAGGCCTGCGCTGTCAGGTCCTGTATCATGCGTGGCCCCATCGCATAGCCTACCAGCTCACACGTAAAAACGTCCTTCACGCCAGCGAGGTAGAGCCAACCTTCATCGGTCATCACGTAGGTGATATCGGTGACCCAGGCTTCATTTGGTCTGGTCGGCGCGAAGGTTTGGTTCAACAGGTTCTCCGCCACCGGGAATGCATGGCGCGAATTCGTCGTCGCCTTGAACTTGCGCTTCTGCCTGCAACGCAGGCCAAGCTCCCGCCGCAGCCGAACGATCCGGTCACGCCCGGTATCGAACCCCTGCGCGACCAGTTCCGGCTGCAGGCGCAACGGCCCGTACGTCTCGCGGGTCTGAACATGGGCAGCCTTGATCGCGACCTTCAATCTCTCATCATCTTGTGCGCGCTGCGATGGCGAGCGGTCCAACGCTGCATAAAAGCCGCTGCGCGACACGTCGAATACGCGGCACAACAAGCCAAGCGGATAATCGAGTCGCACCGACTTCATGAACGCGTACCGGGCAGCGACTCCCTCGCAAAGTACGCGGTGGCCTTTTTTAGCACTTCCTTTTCCATGCGCTCGACGGCCAGTTCTTTGCGTAGCTTGGCAACTTCGGCTTCCAGCTCAGCGACGCTGCGACTCCCTGGCGGCACAGTCGGGTCGGTGCCGCGTTTCGCAGCACTCACCCAGTTGGCCAGCGTCCCTTTGGGGATGGCGATCCGCTTCGCGGCTTCCTCCAGCGTAAGGCCCTGGGCCAACACCAGTTTGACCGCCTCAGCCCGAAATTCTGGCGTGTACGTAGTTAGTTTCATGTTTTCACTCCCTTTGACAAGTTTATCAAATGGAAGTGTCCGAAAAAGTCAGGCTACCTCACAGTGATCAACGAACTGAATTGAACATCATGTAGTGCCCTTCAGGACTTTAATATCGCGGCGGTTCTGACGTCCGCTTGTAGGCGCTTGTGGACGTCCCCTCGATGGAAGGGTCAGGCCTCGTGTTCGTGGCAAACCACTTCGATGTTGTGTCCGTCCGGACCAATGACGAAAGCTGCATAGTAGTTCGCGTGGTAGTGCGGGCGCAGACCAGGCGCACCATTGTCTTTGCCACCCGCCTCCAGAGCCGCACGATAGAAAGCTTCGACTTGCTGGCGATTCTCGGCCACGAACGCCAAGTGAAGATGCGCCGGCGTCTCCTCAGTGTGGAACAGGCACAATGAAGCCTTACCCTTTGGGCTAAGCTCGACACCGTACGTCGGCGGCCCCTCCGAGACAACAGCTACACCGAGCGGTTCGAGTGCCTTGAGGAAGAACGCTTTGCTCGCTGCATAGTCGCTGACTCCGAATTTGACGTGGTCAAACATGAGTTTTTCCTAAAGTGTGTGGGCCTGCGCGAGGCCTCACCTGTTGTAGGGCGACAGATGCCGCGCCCTGATATCGGCGCCTGCTGCATGACAGTTCGGTGCCGTTATCAAGCCACTATAAATGCTCAAAGGCGGCATCGCGTTACAGCTGACGGAGAGGAAGCGGAGCGTGCCGCCTGCTGCACCTTGCAATGCCTGCTTGTGGCCGGTTGCCGTCGATTGTACTCGGCCCTAGACCGCGACCTGCTGGCCGGTCAGCCGCAGCCCCGAAGCAGAAGTACGCCGACGAAATGGCCGCGAAAAATCGTCATTCAGTTCTCGGTGAACTGGTGCTCGTCGCCGACGACGTGCACATGAAACGGCTCAACGTACAACAGATATCCGGACTCCATCCGTGGCTCATATTTCGTACCCGCTGGCCTTCAAGATCGCAACCGGATCCCGCAATTCAAGTAGTTTGCGGATAGCAGCGTGTTTGTCGGGTGCATGCGCTACGTATGCTTCGGCGATACGCATTCCGACCCAGTAGCCCGCTTCGCAGGGCCATCCTTCAGGAGCAGCGCCACAATTGGCGAACCATCGCTTAAAGCGAGGGCTGGCTATGGGATTGTGCAAACTTTCACTGTCTGCCAGCATGGCTTGGCGATCGCGCTGGAACTCCTGCCACAACCAGGTTTCTCGCTGACGCGCCCAAGCGTCGCGATCCAGATTCGGCACCGTGCCGGTGACTAGACTCGCAAGGTAGTCAGCGACGCCCTCCCTCAAGGATTGGTTCAGCAACGGGTCGGCTAGCGCTTGCGGCGTTTCGTCGTCCTGCCAGGTGTGGACTGTTTCGTGCGCAAAAAACCCGCGCATGGTCGTGCGGAATTGCTCGGATGTGGAGCCGGGAGGGCAGGCCACCTCCAGGCCGATCACCTGCGCCTCAGAGCTAGCTGTGCCGCCCGAATTGAGCGCCCCAAATACGATTTCAATGGAGGGGAGCGGACGTTCCGGTAGTAGGCCGGCATAGGCCAGGTAGATCGCCCTCAAGTCGCTTCGCAAGGCTGGCAACTGCGGCAGGCATTCTCGGATCGCATAGCGATAGGTTTCAGGCTTGGCAGCAATGGCCCGCGCCAGGCGTTGCGCGTCGACGATCCGCATCGGCGTGAAGATTTTCACCCCTAATCCAGCCCCGTCCAGATACTCGCGCTGCAGTATTTCGGCCGTGGGCACAGCGCCATCCTTCATGAGGTTAGCGAAGCGCAGCGCGTCGCGAGCGCCAATTTCAATTGCCAGCGGGTCGACACCGGCGGCAAGACCAGCGCTGGTCCACAGCAAGGCCACGGGCAGAAGCACGTTTCTGATCTTCATCTATTAATCCTTCTTGCGAATGCGCCGACGTGGGCCAAAACGGGCCAATCGCCTCGGCGAGGAGGCGTATGCCGACGCATACGCCTGCGTGTTCAGGTGGCCCTAGAACAAACGCTCATGGGTGCCCGCTCCTGGCCGACTGCCGACTTGCAGCTTTCGTCGCTTCCATAATTGCAGAAGGCCGGAAAATGATACGGAGAAAACAATAAGGAACACGACTGATTGTTTTATTTTCCAGCTGGCATCAATATGCCATTCACGAAAAATTCGGTAATTTTCATACCCTAACATTTCCATAGCGGTGTGCGAAATAAAAAGTGTTGCCGCGAGAATAAGAACGGTCCGAATAGAGGTGTTCATCTTTAATTTATCGAATTTTAAAAAACAGTATCAAAAATATTTTTCTTGAAGGTCGGCTGCTGGCCGAATGCGGCCAAAATACTATTGAATACAATCGCGCTTTTCAACGACAACTTTTATGATTTACGATTATGCAACAATCGAATAAACCGAAGACCCATATAGAGTGGAACGCCAACGCCAAGTGCGCACATAGCGAGGAATAGAGGGGGGCCGGTAAATCCCAAGCTCGCGATGTCACTCCACCGAATGTCATACCATAAGGCCAAAACAATATCCATCGCTATTGTGAATAGTATCGCAAGTACTAATGCTTGAACGTCAAACGAGTTAATTTTTCGCATAGTTTTTCTGGTGAATTGAGCCAATGACCGCTGCTGGCCGACAGTCGCCTCCGGCTTTTCCTATCTCTTCGGCTTGGGCACCAAGAACTTTCGTGGCAATGCGCGAAGAAGAATGCAGAGCACGCCGAATGCGGCAAACCCACCGATTTTGGCGGCCTTAGTGCCAGATGAAACAATCTCCCCAACCACAGCCGTCACCATAAAGAGAACAAATAGCGTAAGCACAGCGTTTATCCGACGTTGCATCTTTTCTGCGTTCATTTTGAAATCTCCGGTGGAATTCCTACATTTTGGGTGTTTCGCGCCATGCCACCCGACAACCCACCGGAAGACTAAGCTCAGCTATTCGCAATGACCGCTCTGCTGGTCGTTCTCTGATTATCATACGCTAACGCCGAGCATCCGCATCTGCCACAATACCGCCCTTCACGAAGTAAGCTGCGTTCGGGCATATCGCCAACGCGTCGAATATTGGTAGCCAAAGCCGAAGCAAGTGAGGCCGATCCACTTGCCCGACAACTCGCGGCCAGCCAGGGTAGCGCACCCCGAAGCGGCCCATCGGTCCCAGCCGCACACGCATGTAGCAGGACCGTCGAGTCACCAGATCGAGAAGTAAGTAACGGGTATGACGACTTGGGTAAGCGAGTAGATGAGGGCCAGCCATTGCCACGTCCTTGGACGTAGCTCGTTCTTAAACAGTGATAACCCAAAATGTAGGGCGCCAGCACCGCAACTGACAAGTGCCAACGCATATGCGAGAAGTGACATCATCATTAGACCAAGCCCGTCACCTGAATAAGGCTGTCCCGCTTCCCGTGCCGACATCATCTCCAGAAAGAGGAGGATGAACAGAGAGCATGGCAGACCTCCAGCGACCATTCCGACTGCGAATAGGTCAGCCTTTCTTTCGGGTTTCAAATCCTTCTCCCTTTTGATCGCATGCTCATCAGGACGTGAAGCGACCGAATAGCGCCTTCTTGCCAAAATCATCGAATAGATTCGGGCTTGGCGGCGTTATTAGAACGGCGTTCCCGGCCTCCGTTTCATTTGATACATTTCTCTTCTCGCGTATTCACGGCAAGGCCAGTAACATTCCGTCCACACCGCCTGTTCCGGCGGCATGAGAAGGAGATCGAAGCGATCATGCGCATTGCCGTTGCCACCCTGGCCACCATGTCCCTGCTGACCGCTTGCGGTGGAGGCGGCGCGGCGCCCGCAGCCGGCACGTCTAGTGCGGCGGCAACTTATACGTTCATCATACCCAAGTTGGCGGCCCACCTCGTGTATGCCGAACGACTGGTCGACAACCTGAACAACACCGTGAACCGCACGATCGTCGACGATGTCACGGCCGTCAATACCGACGGCAGCTTTGCCATGCACGAGGAGGATCCTTCGCACAATCGCGTTGTCTCCGGATCGATTGACCAAACCGCCTACCCGACGGACTTCCAGTACAACCCGAGTGCGCAGCTGACCAGATGGGTCATTGCCCAAACGGCTGGCACCGTGAGCTGCGCCGTGACGCAGGGCAGCGTGGGCGCTCCCTCCCCGCTCGGCGTCGGTGCGGGCTGGAATACCAGCTACACCGAAATCTGCGGCGCCGGCGCGGGCATGATGCTCACGCAATCCGGTTCGCTGGCAGGGATGGAAACGATCACGGTAGCGGCGGGAACGTTCAGCGCCTTCAAGTTTGTTTCGACCGTCACGACGACGGTGAACGGCATCACCAGGACCGAAACCGCGTCGCGTTGGCGCGACGCCTCGGGCGGCGACACGCGCACGCTGAAGACCGCGTCGACCTACACCTACAGCGGCGGCACGCCGGCCGCAGGCGCATTGGTGTCGGACAGCCGCGAGCTGCAGAGTTACCGGTAAAGGCCGCGCTAGATATCCAGGTGCGAGATCAGCAGGCGGCGCTTGTCGGCATCGCCCTCGCCCGCCTCGCCCTGCGCGCCGAGCGAAATCCCGACCGAGATGATATCGATCAGCAGCAGCTGCAAGATGCGCGAGATCATCGACAGGAAGGTCGTGCTGTCCTCGCTATGATCGACCGACAGGCAGACCGTGGCCTTCTTCGCCAGCACCGATTTGCTGCTCGTGATCGCGATGACGTCCGCCCCGGCCGCGCGCGCCGCATCGACCGCCGCGATCAGCTCCGGCAGCTGCCCCGCGGTCGAAATCGCGATCACCACGTCGCCCGGCTTGAGCAGCTCCGCAGCCAGCGTGAACAAATGCGCATCGCCATACAAGGAGGTCGGAATCCGGAAGCGGAAGAACTTGTGCTGCCCGTCCAGCGCCACCACGCGCGAATTCCCCATCGCGTAGAACTCGACCCGCTTCGCCTTGCGCAGCAGGTTGATGGCGCGGTCGATCGACGCCACGTCGAGCTGGTCGCGGAACTTGAGGATCGCCGACACCGTGTTGTCGATCACCTTGGCCGACAGGTCGTGCGTGCTGTCGCTGGTGCGCACCTGGCTGTGGCGCACCGGGATCGTGCCGGTCAGGCTGCTCGCGAACTTGAGCTTGAAATCGGCCAGGCCGAGGAAGCCGAGCGAGCGGCAGAAACGGATCACGGTCGGCTGCGACACATCGGCCAGCCGCGCGATCTCGGCGATCGGCTCGCCCAGCACCTTGCGCGGGTGTTCGATCACCAGCGTGGCCACGCGCTGCTCGGCCGGCGACAGCTCGTGCTGCAAATGCTGCACCCGCTCCATCAGCGTATTGGCGCCGCTGCGCCCGCGCAGGTGCTCGGACAGGATCGTCGCCACGCCGTAGAAGGCCGGATTCGGCGTCATGATCACATAGGTAGGAATCTGCGCGAGGTAGTCGGTGAAGCGGCCCTTGGCCTCGAAGCGTGCGCGGAACGGCGAAGCCGCGAACCACTCGGCCATGCGCGGCACGATGCCGCCGCCGATGAACACGCCGCCGAACGCGCCCAGCGTCACCGCCAGGTTGGCCGCCGCGCCGCCCAGCATGCCGCAGAAGCATTCGAGCACTTCGAGGCACAGCGGGTCGTTTTCTTCGAGCGCGCCGGCGATGATCTCGGGCGAGGTGCGCGCGCCGGCGTCGACGCCGTTGCGATGCGCCAGCGCGCGGTAGATGATCTCCATGCCGGGGCCGGAGATCAGGCGCTCGTTGGATACGTGTGGCCATTCCTTCCACGCGTACTGGAGGATGGCGAATTCGCGGTCGTCGGATGGCGCGAAGTTGACGTGGCCGCCCTCGCTGCCGAGCGTGACGAAACCGTCGATGGTCGGGATCACGCCCGACACGCCCAGCCCGGTGCCCGGCCCCAGCACGCCGATCACGGCATTCGCGGCCGGCGCGCCGCCGCCCACCTGCATCAGGTCCTTGCCCGACAGGCCGGGCAGCGACATGGCCAGCGCGGTGAAGTCGTTCACGATCAGCAGCGTGTTCAGGCCCAGCTCGCGCCGCACTTCGTCGGTCGAGAACTGCCAGTCGCGGTTGGTCATGCGGATCATGTCGCCGCTGATCGGGTTGGCCAGCGCGAAGGCGGCGTGGTTGATGCGCGTGCCGGCGTGGTCCGCGAGGTAGGAATGGAGCAGCGGGACGATGCCGCCGAAGTCGTCGCACTTGAGCACCCGCACCGAGCGCAGGATGCCGGGCGCAGTTTCGAGCGCGAAGCGCGCGTGGGTGGCGCCGATGTCGGCCAGCAGGCGCGGGCCGTCCGCGTAGGCCGTACGGCTGTACTTCTGTTCGGGGTCGAGGTCTTTGGTCATCGCGCTCATCGGGCAGCTCGGAAGTGATCCGGTTCGCGCGTAGCATACCCTATTGTGCGATTAGCACCAAAATCCGGGCGAATTTTATGGCTAGTCCTGGCCGATCAGCACCACCGGATTTTTCGCGTCGAAGGTGACCATGCCGCCCGCCACCACGGCCGTCAGGCCCGAATAGTAGTCGCGCACGGTCTGGCCGTCGCTGAACACGCCGCGCACGGTGACCGGCGTCGGTTTATCCTTCGGCAGGTCGAGCGCCACCACCACCCGGTCGCGCACGCCGTCCTTGTCGTAGGTGCGCTTGAAGGTGTAGGGGTTATTGCCGATCATCTGGTGCACGCCCGCGCCCACCGCCACGTGCGCGTGGCGGAACAGGCCGAGGCGGCTCCAGTGGTCGCGCACGTCGCCCACGCGGTAGCCGTCGCGCTGCACGTTCTTCGCCAGCTCGTCCCAGTTCATGAAGGAGCGCAGGTTGGCGTCGCCCTCGGCGCCGTCGGCGCGCAGCAGGCGCGCGGTCTCGTCGCCGTAGTAGACCTGGGCGGCGCCGGGCGCCAGCAGCAGCTTGTTGGCGCTCTCAAAGGGCCGCTTGCGCATGGCGTCGAACGGCGCGCCATCGTCGTGCGAGCTCATATAGTTCAACACCGAGCGGCCGGCCAACGGCCCGTTCAGCTGCGCCGAGTAGCTGCTGAACAGCTGCTCGTAGCCCTGCTTGGCATCGTCCTTCATGCTGAAATTGATCATGCTGTCGAAGCCATTGTCGAAGAAATCGACGTAGTTGGCGCCGCCCATGTCGAACTTGCGGCCGTCGCGGATCGAGTAGTTGTACACCTCGGCGGTCATGAAGAATTTGTCGTCGCCCAGCTTCTTGGCGGGATTGGCGCGCTTCCAGTCTTCATAGGCTTCGCTGGCGACCTTCTTCAGCTCCTTCCAGACACCGGGCTCCGTATGCTTGACGGTGTCGGCGCGGAAGCCGTCGAAGCCGTATTTGCGTACCCAGTCGGCGTGCCACTTCATCAGGTAGTAGCGCGGTGCGCGCGGGTAGCCGGTGCGCTTGAAGAAGTCGTCCAACTCCTTCATCTCGCGTTCGTAGCGGCCTTCCTGCTTCCACTTCGCCGCCAGCGCGGGCGGCAGCGCGACCGCGGCATTGCTGTTGGTGAGGAAGTCGGGCAGGTTCTTGACCAGCACGCAGTCGATGGTGGTCCGCGCATCCTGGTAGGTGCAGACCGGCGAGGTGCGCACCCAGTCCTTCGGCCACACCGGGTCGACCGCGGTGACCGGGCCGGTGTGGTTCATCACCACGTCGAGCAGCACGCGGATGCCGTTGGCGTGGGCGGTGTCGACCAGCTCGCGCACGTCGGCCTCGGTGCCGAGGTTGGCGTCGACGCTGGTGAAGTCGCGCGCCCAGTAGCCGTGAAAGGCGTACGACTTGCCGGTGCCCTCGTCGGTGCCGGCGTGGATCTGCTCGACCGGCGGCGTGATCCAGATCGCATCGACGCCGAGGTCGCGGAAGTAGCCCTCGCGGATCTTGGCCGTGATGCCGGCCAGGTCGCCCCCCATGTAGCCGCGCAGGGTTGCGGCGTCGTCCTTGCGGCCGTAGGCGTGGTCGTTGGCCTGGTTGGCGTTGTAGAAGCGGTCGGTCAGCACGAAATACACGGTCGCGTTCTCCCACACGAAGGGCTTGGCGCAGGCGGCGCCGCAGGTCAGCGCAAGGGAGATGGCGAGGGCGGTTAGTTTCATGCGTAAGTCCTTGGTTCAGGTGATGACGGAGGGCGTGGCGCGCCCGGTGCGCTGGTGGATGCCCGACACGCGGGCGGCGATCGACGCCAATCCGGCCAGCGCCTGCTGCGTGTCCTGCGCATGGCGTGCCGGATCGGCTTCATATTTTTCGAGGTAGAGGCGGATCGTCGCGCCTTCGGTGCCGGTGCCGGACAGGCGGACCACGATGCGCGAACCGTCCGTCATCACGATCCGTATGCCCTGCTTCGTGGCGACCGAGCCATCGACCGGATCGGTGTAGACAAAATCGTCGGCGAAAGCGACGGTGAATCCCTCGAGCTCCTGGCCGGCCAGGCCGCCGGTCTGGGTGCGCAAGGCGTCCATCATGTCCTCGGCTGCCTTGGCATCGACCGCCTCGTAATCGTGGCGCGAATAGTAGTTGCGGCCGAAGCGCGCCCAGTGCTCGTGCACCAGCGTGGCCGCCGGCTTGCCGCTGGCGGCGATCAGGTTCAGCCAGAACAGCACCGCCCACAGCCCGTCCTTCTCGCGCACGTGGCTCGAGCCGGTGCCGTAGCTCTCCTCGCCGCACAGGGTCACCATGCCGGCGTCGAGCAGGTTGCCGAAGTACTTCCAGCCGGTCGGCGTTTCGAAACTCGGCACGCCGAGCGCCTTGGCCACGCGGTCGGCCGCGGCCGATGTCGGCATCGAGCGCGCGACGCCCGCGATGCCGCCGCGGTAGCCGGGCGCCAGCGTGGCGTTGGCGGCGATGATGGCCAGGCTGTCGGACGGCGTCACCACCACGCCGCGGCCGACGACCATGTTGCGGTCGCCGTCGCCATCGGACGCAGCGCCGAAGTCGGGCGCGTCCGGCGCCGTCATCCGGGCAATCAGTTCGGCCGCGTTGACCGGATTCGGATCGGGATGGTGGCCGCCGAAATCCTCCAGCGGCGTGCCGTTGATGACGGTGCCTTGCGGCGCGCCCAGTGCGCCCTCGAGGATCGCGTGGGCGTATGGGCCTGACACCGCATGCATGCCGTCGAAGCACATGCGGAAGCCGCCCGCGAACAAGGCCTTGATGGCCGCGAAATCGAACAGGCCCGCCATCAGCTCTGCGTAGTCGGCTACCGGGTCGATCACTTCCACCACCATCTGCTCGAGCCGCGTGACGCCGATGCTGTCGATATCGACCGGGCCGGCATTGCTGACGCGGTACTCCTTGATGGTCAGGCTATTGCTATACATCGCTTCGGTGAGCTTCTCGGGCGCGGGGCCGCCGTTGGCGATGTCGTACTTGATGCCGAAGTCGCCATCCGGCCCGCCGGGATTATGGCTGGCCGAGAGCACGATGCCCCCCGCCGCGCCGTGCTTGCGGATCACGCAGCTGACCGCCGGCGTGGACAGGATGCCGCCGCGCCCCACCAGCACCTTGCCGAAGCCGTGCGCGGCCGCCATGCGCAGGATGGTCTGGATCGCGTCGCGGTTGAAGTAGCGGCCGTCGCCGCCCAGCACCAGCAGCTGGCCGCCGCAATCGCCGAGCGTGTTGAAAATCGACTGCACGAAGTTTTCGAGATAGCCGGGCTGCTTGAACTCGGCCACCTTCTTGCGCAGCCCGGAGGTGCCGGGCCGCTGTCCGGCGATGGGCGCCGTCGGTACGATCTGAATGCTCATTCGCTTCTCCTGTCGTCAATGCGTTTGCAATACGATACGACAGGTAGGGAAATGATGGCGCAACGTCAGGCCTTGGCCAGCGACTCGGCCTCGTCGGTCACGAACAGCGTCAGTATGCCGGCCAGGATCATGCTGGCGCCGCCCAGCATCAGCGTCTTGACGGTGTGGTTGCCGAAGAAGTGGGTAGTGACCCAGCCGAGCAGCAGGCCGCTGACGATCTGCGGAATCACGACGAAGAAATTGAAGAGGCCCATGAAGTAGCCCATGCGGCTGGCGGGCAGCGCGCCGGCCAGGATCGCGTACGGCATGGTCAGGATGCTGGCCCAGGCAATGCCGACGCCGACCATCGGGATGATCAGCAGCTCTTTTTGGGTGATCATGAAAATGCTGGCCAGGCTGGCGCCGCCGATCACCAGGCAGGTGGTGTGCACCACCTTGCGGCTGGTGGCGCGCGCGAAAATCGGCAGGATAAAAGCGGCCAGCGCCGACACGCCGTTGTACACGCCGAACATCAGGCCGACCCAGTTGCCGGCGGCCTGGTAGGCGGCCGACTGCGCGTCGGTGGTGCCGTAGACATTGTCGGCGACCGCGGTGCCGGTGTAGATCCACATGGCGAACAGCGCGATCCAGGTGAAGAACTGAACGAAGGCCAGTTGCACCATCGTCTTCGGCATCTTGAGGAAGCCGCCGGCGATTTCGGACAGCGCGATGCCGAAGCCCTTCGAATTCCTGCGGTCGGCGCGGAATTTCTCGAGATTCTCGGGCGGGAATTCCTGCGTCGTGAAGACGGTCCACATCACCGACAGCAGGAACACCATGCCGCCGATATAGAAGGAGTAGCGCACCGTGTCCGGGATCATGCCGTTGACCGGCACGTTAGCGACGCCGAACACGTCGGAGAACAGCGCCGGCAGCAGCGAGGCGATCACCGCGCCGCAGCCGATGAAGAAGGTCTGCATCGCGAAGCCGGCGGTCTGCTGCGAGGGGTCGAGCTTGTCGCCGACGAAGGCGCGGAACGGCTCCATCGAGATGTTGATCGCGGCATCCATCATCCACAGCACGGCCACGGCCATCCACAGCAGGCTCGAATTGGGCATCAGGAACAGCGCGATCGACGCGAGGACCGCGCCGGTGAAGAAGAACGGCCGGCGGCGGCCCCAGAACGGGTGCCAGGTGTTGTCGCTCATGTAGCCGATGATGGGCTGGACCAGCAGGCCGGTGACCGGCGCGGCGAGCCAGAACAGCGGCAGGTCGTCCGGGCTCGCGCCCAGCGTCGCGAAGATGCGGCTGGTGTTGGCGTTCTGCAGCGCGAAGCCGAACTGGATGCCGAAGAAGCCGAAGCTCATGTTCCACAACTGCCAGAACGACAGGCGCGGCTTGAGTGAAGCGATTTGCATTTCCATCTGTATCCCCGATATGCGAATGTGCGTCCGAACTGGCGCCGGACTGCTTTGAATCTTACGTTAGTAGCCGATAACGATGGCGCCGCCGTCGTTGCCGATCACTGCGCTGCGAATATTGACCTGCTCCCCGGCCGCGCCGAGAAAGCCGAATTTTCCCGCGGCGGTGGCGAGCGCCTTGCCGTTCACCTGCAGCGACGGCGCATCGCCAAAGCCGTGCAGGACGATCTCCAGCTTGCCGAACTTGGACTTGAAGCTGCCCTCCACCGCGCCGATCGTGATGCGCCTTGCGCCGGCATCGTAGCGGATCGCGCGCCGGTAGTACTCGCCCTTCTCGTACGCGAAGCTGGCGCCGTCGTCCTCGTAATAGGTGGTGCTGCTGTCCGCATCGCCCTTGTACACGTGGATCGCCAGCGTGCCGTCCGGTCTCTCGGAGGTCGACTGGACCAGCGATTGCACCGGCACGATACTACTCCCTTTGACGTACACCGGCAGCTTCTGGATGGCCAGTTCGACGATGCGTTCCTGCCCGCCTTCCTGCAACGCGTCGGTGTAGAGGTCATACCATTTCCCGGCCGGGAAGTAGACCTTGCCGAATTCCTTGGTGCTCTCGAACGGCGCCACGAGGAAGGCCTGGCCGAACAAATACTGGTTCTGGAAGGCCGGTTCGTAGACCTTGGCATCGTGCGTGTAGTCGATGGCGAGGCTGCGGTTCACCGGCTCGCCGCTCGCCGCCGCGTCGTGGAAGGCGGAGTACAGGTAGGGCATCAGCCGGTAGCGCAGGTTCACGTAGTTGCGCGAGATATCGAGCACGTCGTCGCCGAAAGTCCAGGGTTCGGACGCCTTGGTGTCGACCGCGGCGTGATTGCGGAAGTAAGGCGAGAAGGCGCCGATCTGCATCCAGCGCGCGTACATCGACTGGGTCGGCGTGCCGGTGAAGCCGCCCACGTCCATGCCGGTGAACGGGATGCCCGAGATGCCAAGGCTGTTCAACAACCGCACGCCAAGCAGCATATGGTCTTCTTCGGCGCGGTTGTCGCCGGTCCAGATGGCGCTGTAGCGCTGCAGGCCCGCGAAGCCGGAGCGCGTCAGCATGAACGGACGCTGGCCGGTGGCCGCCTTCATGCCCTCGTAACTCGAACGCACCATCTCGAGGGCGTACACATTGCGGGCCTGCTTGTGGGTGGTGGCCGCGCCGTCGAAATCGAACAGCAGGTTGTTCGGCATCTTCTGGCCCCAGGTGGAGATTTCGTTCATGTCGTTCCACAGGCCGGCCACGCCGGCGGCGGCATAGGTCCGCACCTCCTTGCGCCACCACGCGCGGCCCTTCTCGCTGGTGAAGTCGGGGAAGTAGCACCAGCCGGGCCAGACTTCGGCGGTGTAGCCGGTGCCGTCCGGGTACTTGACGAAGACGTCCTCCTTCAGGCCGCGCTCGTAGACGCCGTAGCCCTGCTCGACCTTGATGCCGGGGTCGACGATGACGGTGGTCTTGAAGCCCATCGCGCCCAGCTTCGCCGTCATCGCGGCCGGATCGGGGAAGCGCGCCTTATCCCAGGTGAACAGCTTGTAGGCGTCCATGTAGTGGATGTCGAGCGTGATACCGTCGGCCGGGATCTTCTTCTCGCGCAGGGTCTGCGCGATGCGCATCACCTCGGTGTCCGGATAGTAGCTGTAGCGATTCTGCTGGTAGCCCAGGCTCCACAGCGGCGGCAGCGGCATGCGGCCGGTCAGCGCGGTATAGGAGCCGATGATGTCGGCCACCTTCGCATGATGGATGAAGTAGTAGTTCATCTCCCCGCCCTGCGCCGAGAACGAGGAGAAGCGCCGGTTGCTGGCGCCGAAATTGAAGTCGCTCTGGTAGCTGTTGTCGAAGAAGATGCCGTAGCTGAGGCCGTGGTGGATGCCGACGTAGAATGGCACCGAGGCGTACAAGGGGTCGGAGCCGGCGGTGTAGCGGAAGGCGTCGGTGTTCCAGTTGGTGTAGGCGGTGCCGCGGCGATCGAGGTTGCCGGTCTTTTCGCCGAGGCCGATGAAGCGTTCGCCGTCCTGCAGCGTCTTGTAGGCGGTGACTTCATCGCCGATCCACGAGGTGGGCATCTCGTCCTGGTTGATGACGGCGCCGCCCGGCGTGGTGAAGGTGATCGCGAACGGATGCTTGCGCACATGCGCGATGAGCGCGCCGGTATCGAGCACTACCTCGCTGTCGCTTTGCGTGATGCGGGTCCTGGTCGCGAGCGGCTTGGCCACCACCGCGTATGAGAAATCGCGGCCCAGCTTCTGCTTGTCGATGCGCACGCGGATCACGGAAGGGCTGTATGCGGTCAGTTCGACGTTCGCGTTATCGGTGTGCAGGCGCACCTGCTGGCTGCCGATGTCGACCGACCGGACATCGCCGACCGGCTTGATGGGCTGCGCCTGGGCGAGCTGGCAGGCGCAAGCGAATGCGAGCGCCTGCAAGGTGGTGAGTGCTGACTTCATTGGCCGCCAATGGAAAGGATTTGTAGGAAAATAACATGGCGTTTTCCAAGTGTCAATCTAAACCATTTCATAGTAAAATCGCCCGAGCGGCGACATGAAAATGTAGTTTTTGTAGTCAAACAACAGCCGCATCCACGACGAAAATGGGGACACCATGCTGGACATGCAAAAGCGCCTGAGCAATTCCTTTTACGCGATCATCGCCCTGCCTTCGACCGCGATGGGCTTCGCGCTCTGCATCCAGATCTCGGCCCTGAGCTGGCTGCTCAGCACCAAATACAAGCTCGACATCCACGAGATCGGCATCGTGTGGGCGGCCGGGCCGCTGGCGGGGATCCTCGGCCAGGTGCTGATCGGCTTCATCAGCGACAAGACTTGGTTGTGGGGCGGGCGGCGCCGGCCCTTCATCCTGGTGGGCGGCGCGCTGGCGGCGTTGATGGTATTCCTGCTGCCGCGGATCGACGTGGTGAGCCAGCTGCTCGGCATCGGCAACCTGCTGGTGGTGGCGGTGATCGTGGCGCTGACGCTCGACCTGTCGATCAATATCGGCTTCAATCCCACCCGCTCGCTGATCGCCGATGTCACGCCGGACGGCGCGCCGCGCACCCGCGGGTACACCTGGATGCAAACCATCTCCGGCTTCTGGGGCGTGATGGCCTACCTGATCGGCGCCTTCATCGACAACTACGCGCTGATCTCGATCGGCGTGCTGGTGGTGCTGGCGTTTTCGGTGGTGCCGATGTTCTTTGTCGAAGAGCCGCGCGCACTGACCGTCAAGACCGACAGCGCCGAAGCCACGGCCACCGAATGGGGCCAGTTGTGGCGCATCTATTTTGCGCACGGCTTCTCGTGGATCGGGGTGCAGGCGATGTTCGTGTACATCATCGCGTTCATCCAGCAGCACATCGTGCCGGGCGGCGCGCCGGAGCAATCGGGGCACGTGATCTCGATCTCGTTCGCAGTGATGAACGTGGTGGGCTTCCTGATGCCGGCGTTGGTGCTGGCGCCGATCGCGCTGCGCATCGGGCGCGTGCATACGCAGATGGCCTGCGTCGCAGTAATGGCGGCGGCCTACTTCACGATCGCGTTCGCTGCGCGCACGCCGGTGGTGCTGTATGCGCTGATGGCGGTGGTGGGCATCGGCTGGGCGGCTATCGTCAGCCTGCCGTTCGCGATCATGAGCGAGAAGGTGGACAAGAGCCGCATGGGCTACTTCATGGGCATCTTCAATTTATCGGTGGTTCTGCCACAGCTGTTGTCCACCGGCGTCGGCTACGTGCTCAGGGACGCGGCCGACAAGAGCGTGCTGTTCATGATCTGCGGGACCTGCCTGAGCGTGTCGGCGGTGCTGTGGTATTTCGTCGGCGAGCCGCACGCCGCGGTGGCGTGTCGTTCCCGCGCAGGCGGAATTAAATAGGGTCAGAGTCGAATTTAAATAGGGTCAGAGTCGAATTAATTCATGAATCTCGAATTAATTCGACTCTGACCCTATTTAAATTCGACTCTGACCCTATTTAATTCCGCCTGCGGGGAAACGACGGGGGCTACTTGCGGGGCGGCTTGCTGCCTGCGGATTTTTCCGCGACGCGGCGGTCGGCGCCGGCCTTGCGCGGGCCGAAGCTGGCCTTGGCGTTGGCCGGCTTCTGAACCTCCGGGCCGCTGTGGTGCGATGGGCTGATGTTCAACTGCTGGCCCGCGACCCAGACTTTTTTCAGGTGCTCGAGCAGCTCCTTCGGCACCCCTTCCGGCAGGTCCAGCACGCTGTGGTCTTCGAAGATTTCGATGCGGCCAATGTGGCGCGCCTCCAGTCCTGCCTCATTGGCGATCGCGCCGACGATGTTGGCCGGCTTGACGCCGTGCGCGCTGCCCACCTCGATGCGGTAGGTCTCCATCGCGAACACTTCCTTGTTGCCCTTTTTCTTCTTCGGCGCCGGCGCCTCGTCGGCCGGCAGCGGACGCGTGAATTTTTCGAGCTGCATCGGCGACCCGGCATCGGCCTTCTTCGGCTTCACCGGAGCGGGCGCCGGGGCGCCGTCGCGCGCGATGCGCAGACGCTGGCCCGCGACCACGGTACCTTGCAGCTTCTCCATCACCTCGCTGCCCAGCGACTCGGGCATATCGAGCACGCTGTAATCGTCGTAGATTTCGATGCGGCCGATGTGCTTGGAGTCGATCCCGCCCTCGTTCGCGATCGCACCGACGATATTGCCCGGCTTGACGCCATGCTGGTGGCCGACCGCGATGCGGTAGGTCGCCATGCCCGGATCGGCGGGACGCGCGATGCGCTCCTTCTTGCAGAACGACGGCGCATCGGCGCGCGGCGCGCGGGCCGGCCGCTCTTCCCAGTTCGCGATCGGGGCGGCCTTCGGCTCGCGGTTCGGCTTTTCGAGCAGCAGCGGCACGTCGCCGCGCGCCAGCTTGGCCAGCGCCGCCGCGATCTCGATGGCAGGCACATTCTGCTCGGTCTCGTATTCTTCGATCAGGGAGTGGAAGAT
>Ga0193702_1000331_pt1 | contig 18028 bp, 19 predicted proteins | sample U3a1metaG_FD_143060 | JGI IMG/M metagenome (GOLD analysis project Ga0193702, IMG submission 143060) | Soil microbial communities from a riparian zone of the East river system, Colorado, United States - U3a1 | ecosystem: Environmental > Terrestrial > Soil > Riparian zone | place: USA: East River... | reverse complement strand
GTTCTCGAACGGCAGCACGTAATGGATGTGCCGGTGGGCGCCGGCGCGGCGCGTGCGGTCGGCCCAGACCTGCAGCAGCAAGTCGATGCGCGCCAGCGGCAGGCTGGCCAGCGCGGCCGCCGGGTCTTGGGTGAACACCACCACCTCGCACTGGCCGTTGGCGGGCGCGGTCGGCACCGTCAGGCTGGGCGCGTCGTGCGCGTCCAGCGCCAGCGCCGGGAAGCGGTTGTCGAACACCGCGATGTCGTAGGCGCCGGCCGGCAGCTCGGTCGGATGGGCCGGGTCGCGCAGCGGCGCCAGCGGGTTGTACTCGGGCGGCGGCTGGAAGGTGCGGTTCTGGCGGTAGGCCGCATAGGTCACCCATTCGCCGCGCAGCGCATGCCAGCGCAGGTGCGGATTGGCGCGCTGCGGCTCGGAAAACGGGCTGGGCGCGCTCAGTCCCGCCGCGATCGGCTCGCTGCTGTAGAGCGTCAAGTGCCGGCCGTCCGGCTTGGTGAGTTCAAGGATGTGCATGGCAATGTCGGTCGTAATGCGGGCGCCGTGCACAGCTGGGAGCGTGGTGCAGTGCGGCTAGGGAACCGATCCTAGCATGCAGTTTTCACTATATTTTCCGTTGATTACGACTTTGATTTCCAGCCGAAAATCCTTGTAACCATTGGGGCGCAAGCGTTTTGAGCGCGAGCTTTTTTAATCAGAGGGAGAGGGGCGAGCAACGACCATTTTTTAAAGATTGGACGTACCGCGTGTAGGCATCTGCCGACGCTACAAATGGATGTTTTTACCGGGGCTTCCTAGCGGACGCGGACTGTCCGCGCCGCCAGGAAGCAAGCCCTTGCCGGCCTAGTGCGCCAGCTCGACCATGACGGCCGTGTACATCTCGAGGTTCAGCAACAGTTGCTTGAGCGTCATGAACTCGTGTTCCGAATGGCCGGTGTAGACCGTGTGCGGCATCGCCGGCCCGAAGCTGACCGCGTGCGGGAACAGGCGCGAATTGGTGCCGCCGCCGATCGAGATCGGCTTGGCGTCCTGGATGCCGGTGAAGTAGGAGAACACCGACAGCAGGGCCGGCACTTGCGGCGCATCCTGCTGCACCCACGGCTCGCCGATCTGCAACTTGATGTCGGCCAGCGGCGTGTGCGCCGCCTGCCAGTCGGCCAGCGCGGCGTTGATCTCGGCGCTCAGCTGGTCGCCGCTCTTGCCCTGCGGCCGGCGCAGGTTGATGTTCAGCTGCAGGCCGCCGTCGACCTGCTTGATCACGGTGGGCGCGAAACTCATCGGCCCCATGAAGGCGTCGCGGTAGGCGATCTTGCCGAACCTCTCGCCGTACAGGCCGGTGCCGATCATGTCGTTGAGGAAGGTGACCAGGCCGCCGGCCGCGCTATCGGTCCATGGCTGCACCGCCAGCGCGTCGGCCAGCATGCTGATCGCGTTGACGCCGTTTTCCGGTTTCGACGAGTGGGCCGACACGCCCAGCGCGCTGATCTTCAGCTGCGACCCGCTCCACTGGTACTGGTAGCGCATGCCGGCCTGTTGCGCGGCGCGCGCGCGGATGCGCTGCTCCAGCGCCGGCGTGGCGTTGCCGATCAGCGCGCTGGCGTCTTCCGGAATCTGGCTGCCGAAGAAGCCGCCGCCGAAGGCCAGCAGCGCCGGCTGGCCGGCGGCCGGCGCGGCGGCGCGCGCCGGCAGGGTCAGGCTGACGGTGCCGTAGCCCTTCTCGGCGGTGACCACCGGATACTCGGCGTCGAGCGTGATGTTCACTTGCGGCGGCTGATGGGTCTTGAGGAAGTCGACCAGCGGCGCCCAGTCCGATTCCTCGGCCATGTAGACATACAGCTCGAGCCGTTTGGACAGCGCGATGCGCTGGTCCTTGATCGCCTTCATCGCGTACATCGCGGTGGCGATCGGTCCCTTGTCGTCTTCGGTGCCGCGGCCCAGCAGCAGGCCCGGCTCGCTGGTGCGGTCGAGCTCGAACGGCGACTGTTTCCACTTGGCCGGCGTGACCGGCTGGACGTCGCCGTGGGTCACGATGCCGACCCGCTCGCTGCCGCTGCCGAGGCCGATCACCACGACCTGGCCGTAGTCGGCGAAATCGAGGCCGAGGCGCGCCGCCTCGTCCTTCAGGTAGCGCTTGAACCCGAGGTGCTGGGGATTGCTGGCGAACGGCACCGCCGGATCGGCCACGGTGTTGTAGCTGACCATCTTGGCCAGGCTGTCGACGATGTCCTGGCGGTAGGTCGCGACGGCATACTTGGCGGCCTTGACGGCGGTGTCGCTGGGTGCGGGCGCGCTGGCGCCGACGCTGGTGGCGGCAGCGAACAGGGCGCTCGCCAGACTGAGCTTTCTGAGCATGGGATGTCCATTTGTCTAGGGGAAATCGAGTCTAGCACAGGCGTATTTATTTGTTTTAGGGGCGCCATTTTTGGGCCGCCGGGCGCGGATCGGAACACCATGCCGGCGCGGATTCGGGTATCGTGGCGGTATGGACAAAACCCTGAACCGCCTCCATCCGGCCCTGCGCGACGACATCGGCGACCTGCGCACCCAGCGCCCCCTGCCCAACCCGCACCTGGAGCAGGTCGATCCCTTCCTGTTCCTCAACCACCACGGGCCGCAGGTCTATCCGCCGCACAATCGCGGGCTGCCGTTCGGGCCGCATCCGCACCGCGGCTTCGAGACCGTCACCTTCATCCTCGACGGCATGCTGACCCACCAGGACAGCGCCGGCCACCAGAGCATCATCCGGGCCGGCGGGGTGCAATGGATGACGGCCGGGCGCGGCATCATCCACGCCGAGATCTCGCCGCCCGAGTTCCTGCGCGCCGGCGGTCCGCTCGAAATCCTGCAGCTGTGGGTCAACCTGCCGGCGCGCCTGAAAATGACGGCCCCGGCCTACACCGGCCTGCAGCGCGAAGACATCCCGGCGCTGGCGCTGGACGGCGGCAAGGCCACGCTGCACCTGATCGCCGGCGAATGGGAAGGCCGGACCGGGCCGGTCGCCTCGCTGACCGGGGTCTTCATGAGCACCATCGAACTGAAGGCCGGCGCCAGCCTGCGCCTGCCGGGCCTGCTGCTGCGCAATGTCTTCCTCTACATCGTGCGCGGCAACGTGCGGATCGGCGGCGAGTTCGCCGGCGCCATGCATTTGGCCGAGCTGAACCGCGAGGGCGACAGCGTCGAGCTCGGCGCCGAAACCGATGCGCTGGTGGTGTTCGGCCATGCCGCGGCGATCGGCGAACCGATGGTCGCGCACGGCCCCTTCGTCATGAACACGCGGGAAGAAATCGGCGTCGCGATCGCCGACTACCAGGCCGGCCGTTTCGGCGCGCCGCTGTAGGGCCGCTCAGCGCTTGCGGCTGCGGGCCGCGGCCAGTTCCGGCATGGCGGCGTCGATCGCCTTGTTCAGGCGCGCCATCACCGCCGGCGCCACGTCCTTGCTGCAGACGATGTAGCGCAGCAGGCCGGGCGGCATGTCCGGGAAATCGCGCCGCACCACCTGCTTCATGGCCGGGTCGTGCTGGCGCCAGTGGTCCCAGTCGCTGACGTCGGCAAACATATACGAAAAACGCCCGGCGCCTATCATATGCATCAAGACTTCCGGATCGACCGTGCGGCGCTGCACCTGGCCGGCGCCGCGGGCGATCAGCGTATCGAGCTCGGCGCCGTAGGACACGCCGTCGGCCACGCCGAGCGTCAGCCGGCGGTCGGCCAGCAGCGAGGCCAGGGTCGCATGCGCGGCCACCGCCGCCACCGCATCGGCGGCGACCAGCACCACCTGCGGCGGGTCGGCGTGGAAGGGCACGCTGTACTGGGCATCGGCCTCGCGTTCCGGCAAGCGGTACCAGCCGATCGAACAGTAGTTGGGTCTGCCGGCCTGCAGGTTGGCCCAGATCCGCTTGGTCGGCTCGCGCACGAAAAGGGCGCGGATGGCGGCCGCCGCGAACACCCGCTGCGCGCGCAACAGCAGCTCGCCCTTCTCGACGCCATTCTCGACGTAGTGATAAGGCGCCTTGTCGCGCCACGCCACGGTGATGGTTTGCCCGGTCGGCGGCGGCACCGCCGCAGCGGCGGCAAGGGACAAGGGCAGGACGAGCAGGGCCAGGGCGGTTTTCAAGATCGGCTGAAATAGAATGCTGTTGCACAATCATATGCCGCCGCTGCCCGCTTGTCACTCTCGGCGTGGGGGTGGCGGCGCGACCACGGTCACCGCCGACACGAGCCCGTTTGCATGCTGGGTGAAGCGCAGGCGCAGCGCGCCGTCGCGGCTGACGAATTCGGCCGGGCCGGCCGCCACCAGGGCGACCGCCGGCTGGTCGCCGAGCAGCGCGGCCAGTTGGAGCGCGTTGCCGACGATGCTCAGCGTGCGGCCGTCGGCCAGCTGGAAGTCGCCCTTGAATTCGCGCAGGTCGGCCGCCTGCGCCGGCGCCAGCATGGCGCCCGCCGCGAGTGCCGCAATCAGGAAGTGTCGCATGAAGATCTCTCCGTGGTAGGTGAAAGCCAGTATCGCCATCGCTCCCATGTGGATGGCGTCGAATCACTCTAGCGGGCCGCGCGGCGCGGCGCAGGCGGTATCGGACGAAAGCGGCGCCGGCGCCGACGAAGGGCGCCGGCGGCACGACGAACGGGGCCGGCGCGATTTGGATTAGAGTGGAGCCTCCCCACCACCATGAGCGAGGCCAGCATGCAGCCAGTCCCCCTGATCGAAACCACGCGCGGCTATCCGGCCACCGGCAACATCGTCGAGAACGTGCACATGGGCTCGGTGGCGGTGGTCGACCGCGCGGGCAAGCTGCTCTGGTATGCGGGCGACCCGCAGTTCCTGACCTTCACGCGCTCGGCGCTCAAGCCCTTCCAGGCCCTGCCCTTCGTGCTGGCCGACGGCCCCGCCCGCTTCGGCCTGAGCAGCGCCGAACTGGCCCTGCTGTGCGCCAGCCACTCGGGCGAGGAGCGGCACCTGCGCGGGGTCGAAGCGATCTTGCGCAAGATCGGCCTCGACGCCGGCCATCTCGAATGCGGCTGCCATGCGCCGCTGTACTACGAGAGCGTGCACTTGCCGGTGCCGTCGGACCGCAGCTGGACCCCGCTGCACCACAACTGTTCGGGCAAGCACGCCGGCTTCCTGGCCTGGTGCCGGCTGCGCGACGTCGCCACCGATCGCTACGTCGATCCCGCGCATCCGCTGCAGCAGCAGATTCGCGCCACGCTGGGCGCCACCCTGCAACTGCCGCCCGCGCGCCTGCCCAGCGGGCTCGATGGCTGCTCGGCGCCCAACTACGCGCTGCCGCTGGCGACCCTGGCGCGCCTGTTCGCGCGCCTCGCCCAGGGCGGCGCCGATCCGCAATGGGGCGCGCCGATGGGCGACCTGTTCGACGCCATGACCGGCCATCCCGAGCTGGTCTCGGGCGAAGCGCGCAGCGACCTCGCCTTCATGACCGCGGGCGGCGGCGACTGGGTCAGCAAGGTCGGCGCCGATGCGGTGCAGGCGATCGGCGTGCGCTCGGCCGGGCTCGGCATCGCGATCAAGCTCGCCGACGGCGCTACGCGCAGCTTGCAGGCCGCCACCTTCAGCGTGCTCGACCAGCTTGGCCTGCTCGACGCCGCGCGCCGTGCCCAGCTCGAACCCTACCGCCAGCCGGCGCTCACGAACGTGCGCGACAGCGTGGTGGGCGACATCCGCGCCGTGTTCACGCTGCAGCGCGCGGCTTAGGCCGGCCGCAACAGGTCGACCCTCCAGTCGACGAACACCCGCACCGGCGTGCCCAGGTGGCGGTTGGGCGCGTACACGATGGACAGCGGCACCCGCTCGGCCGACCAGTCCTCCAGCATCGGCAGCAGCCGTCCGGCGCCGATATGCGGCTGCACCATGAAGGCCGGCCCGTGCAGGATGCCGAGTCCGGCAAGACCTGTCACCAGCATCGCGTTGGCATCGTTGACGCCCACGAAATAGCGCCCCTTGAGCTCCAGCTCCTCGCCGCCGCGGCGCAGGAACACGGGCTGGCGCCGTCCTGAGCCGGCGAAGAAATAGCGCACCAGTCGATGGCCCTGTTCCAGTTCCGACGGATGGGCCGGCACGCCGTGGCGCGCGCGCGCCGCAGCACCGGCCCGGCGATCCTGATTCCCTGACCGCTGACATCCAGTTCCAAGCGAGTTCCATGGGGTCAGGTCTGACATTCGGACATTCACCCCGGAAATCGGCCGCTTCGCCGTGGGGTCACATCTGACATTCGGACATTTTTCCCACATGGCGGAAAAAATGTCCGAATGTCAGATGTGACCCCACGAATTTCCAAACAAAAATGTACGAATGTCAGATGTGACCCCAGCAGTTGGCGGCACCGCAGCAAGCAGTCTGACCTCAACCACTTTCACATTTTTTGTTTTAGGAGCGCATCATGAAAAACGCACACACGAGCTCGTCCCTCCCGGTCGCCGGCCGCCTGTTGCTGGCGGCGATCTTCCTCATCAGCGGGACCGGCAAACTCGCGGCGCCGGCGCCTTCAGCCTCGACCACCGCAAGGCATCCACGCTCGCCGCCCGCCTGACGCCGCTAGGCGCTGCGGTTGGCCTCGAGCGCCTTGTCGAGGAAATTCAGGATGATCCAGGGCGCCCCGGCGTCGAGGCGGCGCACCGCACCGTCGGCCGCCGGTTCGAAATCGGTCTCGCCCTCGGCGTCGAAGGTGAAATCGCCGAGGAAGGTCTGCAGCGCCGCGCAGTCGAGGCCGTGGCACTGGCTGCACACCACCCGTCCCAGCGGCAGCTGCCGGTAATCCACGGTCAGCAGCAGTTCGAAGCGGATGCGGATGCCGTTGAAGGTCGCCTCGATGCTGCCGTCCTCGCAGGCATCGGACACCGAGATCGACCTCAACTCGCCCGCCCCCTGGAAATAGGCGTGCGCGGCGGTGAGGGTATTGAACGCCTGATGAAGACCAGGCACACTCTTCTCCAAGCGGGAGAAACGCAGGTGCTGCTCGCGGTCGATCATCATGGTGTACTCCGTTGCGCTCGCGCGCCACTGTCCGAAAACGACTCGGTGACCAAGCCATGGTATACCCATTGCCGCCGTCCGTAACAAGCCGCGGCCGCCGTTTGCAAATTCAGGCCGCGCCGCCATGGACAAGGGCCGCCGGGTTTTCTATGCTGGCAGTTCGCATGGTACGTCGCGGGAGGACAGCAATGGAATACCTGCACCTGCAGCCGGGCTCGGCATTCCCCGAGATCGCGCGGCTGCGGCCCTTCAAGACGGTCTTGCTGGCCGAAGCCGCGGCCGGCGAGGACTGGCAAGCCGCCTGCAGCGCCTGGCTGGTGGGCTCGGGCTGCCGCTACTGCATGGCCTGGGGAATCGATTGCAAGGCGTGGCAAGATGCGATCGAGTTCGCCAGCCTGGACGCCGCCCACTTCGCCAAGATCGATGACGCGCAGTTCGTGGTCACCACCTCGCATGAGGATGAAAGCATGGAAGACGTGTTCTGGTTCGCCAAGAACGGCGCCCGGCATCCGGCGCTGGCGCTCGACAACACGCTGCTGCTGCACCTCGCGCCGCAACCGCGCCCCGAGCTCGCGCAGGCGTATGCCGCGGCCTAGCGGGCGCCGCTAGCTGGTGCTGACTTTCAGCAGCCGCAGCTCGCGGCTGGCGGCGAAGCCGAGGTCCTGGTACAAGCCCCAGGCCCGCTCGTTGCTCGCGCTGACGTGCAGGAAGGGCGTGCGGCCCTCGGCCAGGATGGCGCGCGCGAGCTGCGCGATCAGGCGCCGCGCATGGCCGCGCCCGGTATGCGCGGGATGCGTGCACACCGCGCTGATCTCGCGGTAGCCGGTCGAGGCCATGCGCTGGCCCGCCATCGCGACCAGCCGGCCGTCGTGATGCACGCCGATGTAGGTGCCGAGCACCGTGCTGCGCGGCCGGAAATATTCGGGATACACCAGCGCGGTCAGCTCCAGCATGGCCGGCAAATCGGCTTCGCCCAGCACGCGCGCGCCGCTGTCCGCCGCGTCGCCCACGGCAGGCGCGCCGGCATACACCATCTGCAGCACGGCGCCGCGCGCCAGCACGCGCCAGCCGTCCGGCAGCGCCGGGATCACGCCGAGGAAGTTCAGCACTTCGCCCGGCTGCGCGCCGCGCGCCGTGCGGATGTCGGCCTCGGCCTGCCCGACCGCGCAAAACGGCGCCACCTCGGGCGCGAAACGCTTCAGCGCGCCCACGTCCTGCGCATGCGCGGCGTGGGTGCTGGTCAGCGCCGCCCAGAACGGATTCTCCAATGCCTCGTACAAGTGCCTCTCCATCGACCGCTGTCAATGCTGGCAATCATACTGCAGACCCGGGACTCAGGCTTCGGCGCCGGCGCCCTGCAATTCGGCCTTGCGGGCCGCCATCTGCTGGCCCAGGGCAACCAGGTCGAGGCCGCTCTTGCGCACTTTCGGGAACATCTCGCCCTCTTCTTCCTCGACGTGGTGGTCGATCTGTTCGGACAGCACCTTGACCTTGGCGTCGTACAGCTCCTCGCCCGGATCGATCGCCTCGATCTGCGCGATCAGGTCCTTGGCGCCGGCATGCTCGACCACCGCCTCGTCCATGATGTCGTCGTCCTTGATCGCCTTGCGCACGGCCGGGTAGAAAATTTCTTCCTCGATCCGGGTGTGCACGGTCAGCGCCTCGCAGATCCGGTCGGCCACGGCTTTCTTGCTGACCTTGGAGCGGTCGCTCAGGCCGTCGAACTTGGCGAACAGCGCCTTGACTTCCTTGTGATCGGCTTTCAGCAACGCGATCGCGTCCTTGCTTTGGGGTTTCATGGTGTCTCCTTCGCGGTATGCAAGGCTTCATAGTAGTGCTCAGCTGCGCCGTCAAAAATAGGAACGCGCGCGGCCCGCACGTAGGCCAAATCCGGCGCGGGCAGCGCGCACAATTGAAACCGGACGTTTTTCGTCAGCTGGTGTAACGTAAGCAACAAGCCAACACACCGAGGGCCGCCATGAACGACAAGACCGGACCGACCCAGCTCGATCGCGAACTGCAGCGCGAACGGCAACAGCGCAACCTCAACGACGACACCAAACTCGGCGCCCGCCAACCGGCCGACGGCCGCCTCAAGGATGCGCGCGAAACCGACGACTCGTCCACCTTGCGCCGCCCGCGCGACTGAGCGGGCGCGTCGATGAAGCACGAAGCGCCGGCCGCCCTCGGCCTGCTCGCGGCCGATGCGCCGTCCGCCGCCAGGTCGGCCGGCTTGCGCTACGTGCACGACAGCATGCCGGGCATCGCACGCCTGGCCGACGGCGCCGCTTTCCGCTACGCCGATGCGCACGGCGAAGCGGTGCGCGACGAGGCCACGCTGGCGCGCATCAAGTCGCTCGCCATTCCGCCGGCCTGGACCGAGGTCTGGATCTGTGCGCGCGACAACGGCCACCTGCAGGCGACCGGGCGCGACGCCAAACGCCGCAAGCAATACCGCTACCACCCGCGCTGGCGCGCGCTGCGCGACGAGGTCAAATACGAACGCATGCTCGAATTCGGCAAGGCGCTGCCGGCGATCCGGCGCCAGGTCGACGCCGCGCTCGCGCTGCCCGGCTTGCCGCGCGAAAAGGTGCTGGCCACCATCGTCTACCTGCTGCAAGTCACGCTGATGCGCATCGGCAATGAGGAATATGCGCGCAGCAACCACTCCTTCGGCCTGACCACGCTGCGCGCGCGCCATGTGCGGATCGACGGCAGCGCGGTCGAGTTCCGGTTCCGCGGCAAGAGCGGGGTCTACCACGCGATCAAGGTCGAGGACAAGCGCCTGGCGCGCATCATCGCCCGCGCGCGCGACCTGCCGGGCCAGGAGCTGTTCCAGTACGTGGACGACGACGGCGCCACCCATTCGGTCGACTCGGCCGACGTCAACGACTACCTGCGCGGCATCAGCGGCGAGGACTACACGGCCAAGGATTTCCGGACCTGGGCCGGCACCGTGCTGGCCGCGCTCGCGCTGCGCGAGTTCGCGCAATTCGATTCCCCGGCCCAGGCCAGGAAGAACATCGTGCGGGCGATCGAATCGGTGGCCGAAAAACTCGGCAACACGCCCTCGATCTGCCGCAAATGCTATGTGCACCCGGCGCTCATCGACGCCTATCTCGAAGGCGCGGTGCTGGAAGCGCTGCGCGCCGGGCAGGACGCGGCCGAAGATCTGCACGCCCTGCAGCCCGCCGAGGCGGCCGTGCTCGCCATGTTGCAGCAGCGCCTGGCCATGGCGGCCTGAGCGGCGGCTACAGGTAGAGGCCGGCGGTCAGCGCCGGCCACATCGCCACGTCTTCCCAGTCTTCCGGCGTGGCGGGCGAGGCCCGCATCGCCTCGACCATCAGCAGCCAGCTGCGCAAGTGCTCGGGCGTGCGCTGGGCGGTCAGCTCGGCCGTCAGCGCCTCGCCCCACTGGTGCTGCGCGAGCCAGCGCCTGGCGCGCTCCACATCCCAATCCGGTGTTGTCGCAGTCATGGTTCCTCCGTGGTTGTCAGCAGTCAGACCCCCTGCGCGGCGGCTTGTTCCGCCCGCCACACTTTCTGTTGAGGTCGCTCAACCCCGGCGCGCACCGGTGGCCAGGACGAGGATGCCGCAACAATATGGTAGGCGCTCCGGCGCCGCCGCCCTATCGCACTTCGGTATCGAAACCTATACCAAGGTTTAATGCCCGTCCCCCTCGCCAGCGCGCGCGCCTTGTTTTATACTTGGTCACTCATCCATAGAGGACTCCATGTTCCGTTCCGCCCCCGCGCGCGCGCAGCCGGCCGCCATCGTGGCGCTGACGGTGCTCATCTTCGCGGTCGACGCCTTCACCCGGCTCGACATCGCGATCGCGGTGCTGTACGTGGTGGTGGTGGTGCTCGCGGCCAATGTCTGGCGCCGGCGCGGCGTGCTGGCCACCAGCACCGCCTGCCTGCTGCTGACCGCGGCGGCCTTCCTGATGTCGCACGACGAGATGTGGGCCAGCTCGGCCTTCGGACGCTGCCTGGTCAGCCTGGCCGCGATCGGCATCACGGCGCTGCTGGCAGTGGCGCGCCTGGACGCCACCGACTCCCTGAACGGCTTGCGCCAGCAACTGGCCCACGCCACGCGCGTGATCACGCTGGGCGAACTGGCGGCCTCGATCGCGCATGAAGTCAACCAGCCGCTGGCGGCGATTTCGGCCAACGGCAATGCCAGCCTGCGCTGGATTAACCGCGCCGAACCCGACCTCGAGGAAGCGCGCCAGGCGATCGGCCACATGCTCGACGACACCCGCCGCGCCAGCGAGGTGATCCGCCGCATCCGCGCGCTGGCGCACAAGGGCGAGCTGCGCCACGCCGCGCTCGACCTGAACGCGGCCGCCGAGGACGCCGCGCGGCTGCTGCGGCGCGAACTGTCGGTGCGCGCGGTCGGCCTGACGCTGGCGCTGGCGCCGGCACTGCCGGCCGTCAGCGGCGACCGCATCCAGCTGCAGCAAGTCATCATCAACCTCTTGATCAACGCGATGCAGGCGATCGGCCATGGCGGCCAGGTGCGGCTGGGCACCGCGCCCGCCGCCGATGGCCGGGTGCTGCTGACGGTCAGCGACAACGGGCCCGGGATCCCCGCCGCCGAGCTGCCCCAGTTGTTCGAAGCCTTTTACACGACCAAGCCGGACGGCATGGGCATGGGCCTGGCGATCTGCCGCTCGATCGTCGAGGCGCATGGCGGCAGCATCCGCGCGCTGCCCAAGCTGGCGCCCGGCGCCACCTTCGAAATCGCGCTGCCGGCGCTGGCGGCGATGGCGGTGGCGTCATGAACGAGGAACTGGTCTGCATCGTCGATGACGACGCTGCGCTGCGCACGGCGCTCTCGAGCCTGCTGCGCTCGGTCGGCATGCGCACCGCGAGCTACGCCTCGGTCGCCGAGTTCCTGCGCCAGCCCCTGCCCGCGCTGCCCAGCTGCCTGCTGCTCGACGTGCGCCTGCCCGGCGGCAGCGGGCTCGAGCTGCAAGCCGAGCTGAACCGAACCAACAACGGGCTGCCGATCGTGTTCATGACCGGCCATGGCGACATCCCGATGTCGGTGCGCGCGATGAAGGCCGGGGCGGTCGACTTTCTGGCCAAGCCGTTTCGCGAACAGGACTTGCTGGACGCGGTGGCGCTGGCGATCGAGGCCGACCGCCAGCGGCGCGCCCAGGCCCAGGCCGGCGCCGAGCTGGCCGCGCGCCACGCCGCGCTGACCCCGCGCGAGCGCGAAGTCATGGCGCTGGCCGCGCGCGGCCTGATGAACAAGCAGATCGCCGCCGACATCGGCACCAGCGAAATCACCGTCAAGATCCACCGCGGCAATGCGATGCGCAAGATGGGCGCCAAGACCTTCGCCGACCTGGTGCGCATGGCGGCGGCGCTGGCCGCGGTCCGCTGAGCCCGTCCATCCGCAGCGCCCGGCCGCCCTATACGCTGGTATGATGGCGCCGCCGCGCCCCCGCTTGTATGCTGCCTCCAAGCTTGAGGAGGTAGTTTTGTTTGAACATCGGCATGTATCCATCATCGACGACGACCAGTCGGTGCGCGTCGCCCTCGGCAGCCTGGCGCGCTCGCTGGGCATGAGCGTGCGCCTGTTCGCCTCGGCCGAGGCGTTCCTGGCCGCCGAGGGCGCGCTCGACAACGACCTGATCGTGACCGACGTCCAGATGCCCGGCATGGGCGGCCTGGCCCTGCTCGAGCTGCTGCACCAGCGCGGCGGCACGGTGCCGGCGATCGTGCTGACCGCCTTCCCGGAAGGGGCGATCCGCGAACGCGCGCGCGCGGCCGGCGCCCGCGCCTTCCTGGCCAAGCCCTTCGACGGCGACGCCATCATCGACTGCATGCGGCATGCGCTGGCGCCCGCCGGCAGCGCCGGTTGAGCGGGGACCGGCCGATGTCCTCCACCTTCGCCGGCCGCGGCGGCGTCCTGTCGCCGCCCGCCGCCCCGCGCGTCCTGCCCGCTGCTTTCGCGCGCTTGGCGCGGCGGCGCTACCGCTGGCCGATCTACGCGCTGCTGCTGGCGGTGATCGGCTGCGGCATCGCGCTGTCGATGGTGATGGAACGCACCACGGGCGACATCCGCCGCAGCACCGTGCCGCTGCTCGAGCGCAAGATCCCGCAAATGCGCGCGCTGGCCGAGTTCGAAGACGCGGTGCAGCGCTACCAGCTGGCGCTCAATAAATACTATGCCGAGTCGATCGGCCGCGAGCGCTTCGCCGAACTCGAGCACGCGACCCGGGGCGAGATGGCCGACAGCCTGACGCGGCTGGAAGCGAGCTACGGCCCGGGCGACGATATCGACCAGATCCACGTGCTGCACCGCCACATGATCGGCATGCTGCCGCAGTTCGCCACCTACATGGCGGCCGCGCCGCCCAACCTGGCCGGCCTGCGCAGCGTGCTGGCCAACCTGAACCGCGACGTCACCGACTTGCGGCGCCGGATGGAAGACTTGCAGGCGATGTCGCAGACCAGCATCGCCGAAAACAGCGCGCTGACCGAGCGCAACGTGGTGGGCATCACGCGCCTGGTGCACCTGTTCAACCTGCTGGCCCTGCTGACCGCGCTGTTCATGATCTACCACATCCGGGTCCGTTTCCGGTCCGAGGACGAGCTCGCGCACCAGGCCGGCCACGACCCGCTGACCGGGCTGGCCCACCGCCGCAGTTTCGAGCGCCGGCTGGCCCGGCTGCCCAACCATCCGCATACCGTGGTGCTCGGCACGCTGGACCGTTTCTCGGGCGTGGTGAGCGGCTTCGGCCATGCCTTCGGCGACCAGATGCTCAAGTCGATGGCGCTGCGCATCGAACGCGCGGCCCAGCCGCATGGCGGCGAAGTGTTCCGCCTGGACGGCGCCAACTTCGCGGTGCTGTACCGCCTGGCGCAGGCCGACCCGGCCTTCGGCGCCGCGATCGCCGGCTTGCAGGAGCGCATGCGCACCCCGTTCAGCTGCGAAAACCATGAAGTGTTTTCCAGCCTGAGCCTGGGCGCGGCCAGCTTCCCCCAGGACGGCGCGCGGCCCGCCGCGCTGCTGCGCAATGCCGACGCCGCACTGCAGGCCGCGCGCCGCGCCGGCGGCGACCGCTTGAGCGCGTATTCGCAAGAGCTCAACGCCGAAGCCGAAAAGCGGCTCGAGCTCGAAACCGGGCTGCGCCATGCGCTGGCGCGCGGCGAACTCGAGCTGCACTACCAGCCGCAGCAAACCCTGGCCAGCGGCGCCCTGCTCGGCTTCGAAGCGCTGCTGCGCTGGCGCCACAAGGGCGCGCCGGTGGCGCCCGCCGACTTCATCCCGCTGGCCGAGGAATCCGGGCTGATCGTCGCGATCGGCGAATGGGTGCTGGAACAGGCCTGCCGCCAGCTGGCCGCCTGGAACGCCGGCGTCACGCCGCCGCTGTCGATGGCGGTCAACATCTCGCCGCGCCAGTTCTCGCATCCCGATTTTTTCGCCGGCGTCGAGCGGGTGCTGGCCGCGACCGGCGTCGATCCGCGCTGGGTCGAACTGGAAATCACCGAAGGGGTGATGATGGAAAACGCCGAAACCGCCATCGCCCTGCTGGGCCGCTTGCGCCGGCTCGGCCTCCAGCTGGCGATCGACGACTTCGGCACCGGCTACTCCAGCCTGGCCTATCTGAAACGCTTCCCGATCCACAAGCTGAAGATCGACCAGTCCTTCGTGCGCCAGCTCGAAGCGGGCTCGGAAGACGTGGCCATCGTGCAAGCGGTGATCAGCCTCGGCCACACGCTGGGCCTGACCGTGATTGCCGAAGGCGTCGAGACGGACGAGCAGCGCGCCCTGCTGCGCGCCTGGTGCTGCGACCAGATCCAGGGCTATTGCTACGGCCGCCCGCTGGCGGCCGGCGCGGCGCGCGCCTTCATCGCGGCCGAACCGGAGCGCAGCGCGGCGGCCAAGCTGGCGCCCTACCGCAAGCTGCGGCGCAGCCGCGGCAGCGGCGACGCCGCAGCCTGAGCCGTGGGCCCGCGAAATTCCCATTTATGGATTGAAATAATGTAATATTTGCCATCCTCGCAAACGCGCCCGCGCCGCCCTCATGAGCAATGTATTGCCGCTGCCCGCCCACCCCGCCACCCTCGACGAGGACGCCTGGGACGATCTGTTGAATTTCATCGAAGAGCGGCGCGTGATCCCGATCATCGGCCCCGAGCTGCTCAAGGTCGAGACCGACAGCGGCCCGCGCCTGCTGTACGACTGGCTGGCCGGCAAGCTGGCCGCCAAGCTGAATGTCGACACCGCCCAGCTGCCGCCCGACTACACCCTGAACGACGTGGTGTGCTGGTTCCTGGCCAGCCGCGGCCGGCGCGAAGAAGCCTATACCCGGCTGCGCAGCGTGCTGCGCGACACCACCTTCGAGGCCGCGCCGGCGCTGCGCAAGCTGGCCCAGATCACCGACTTCGACCTGTTCATCAGCACCACCTTCGACTCGCTGCTCGAACAGGCGATCAACCTCGAACGCTTCGGCGGCCAGCCCGGCTGCGACGCCATCGCCTACGCGCCGAACCGGGTGGCCGACCTGCCCGGCGAGCGCGAGCGCCTGCAGCGCCCCACCATCTACCACCTGCTGGGACGGCTGTCGGCCTCGCCCAACTACGTGATCTGCGACGAGGACATGCTCGAGTTCATCTGCGCGCTGCAAAGCGAGCACCTGACCCCGGAAAAGCTGTTCCACGAACTCGAGCACAGCCACCTGCTGTTCATCGGCAGCAATTTCAGCAACTGGCTGGCGCGCATCTTCCTGCGCATGGCCAAGCGCCAGCGGCTGTCCGACCCGCGCGACGTCGGCGAGGTACTGGCCGACGACCACTCGGGCGAAAACTCGCGCCTGATGGGCTTCCTGCAGCAGGTCAGCGTGCGCACCCGGGTGTACGTCGGCGCCGAGCGCTTCGTCGACGAGCTGCACAAGCGCTGGATGGCGCGCCAGGCGCCAGCCCAGGTGCTGGCTTTCGGCGCCCAGCCGCAGCGCATCGCGCCGCCGGCCCGCGAGATGCCCGACAACGCCATCTTCATCAGCTACGCGCGCGAAGACCTGGACGCCGTGCAACGCCTGCGCGCCAGCCTGGCCGAGGCCGGCCTGACGGTCTGGTTCGACCTCGACCGGCTGGAAGCGGGCGACGACTTCGACCGCAAGATCGCCCGCAACATCGCGCGCTGCGCCTACTTCATCCCGGTGGTCTCGGCCACCACCCAGCGCCGCCAGGAGGGCTACTTCCGGCGCGAATGGAGTTACGCGATCGACCGCGCGCGCAACATGGCCGACGGCGCCCTGTTCATCCTGCCGGTCAGCATCGACGACACCGACGGCGGCCAGGCGCTGGTGCCGGACAAATTCAAGGCCCTGCACTTCACCCGCCTGCCCGAGGGCGAAGCGAGCGCCGAGTTCATCGCGCGCCTGCGCAGCGGTTTCGGGGAGCGCGCATGAGCGAACACGACGAAAACGCGGCGGCCGGCAACGCGGTCGATGCCGAGCACCCATGGCTGGGGCTGGACTCGTTCAGCGAACAGAGCAGCGGCTTTTTCTACGGCCGCGAAGACGAGATCGCCGAACTGGCGCGGCGCGTGCAGCGCAAGCTGCTGACTGTGCTGTTCGGCCAGTCGGGCCTGGGCAAGACCTCGATCCTGCGCGCCGGCATCGTGCCGCGCCTGCGGCCCGAAGGCTATTGCCCGGTCTACGTGCGCCTGTCCTATGCGCCCGACGCGCCGCCGCCCTCGGTCCAGATCAAGCAGGCCGTGCTGCGCGCCACCCAGTCCCAGGGCAGTTGGACCCGGGCCGGCAGCGCCGCCGCCGACGAAACCCTGTGGGAATTCCTGCACCACCGCGACGACACGTTGCGCGACGCCCACGGCCGCAGCCTGATCCCGCTGCTGATCTTCGACCAGTTCGAGGAAATCTTCACGCTGGCGCAGGCCGACGACGGCGGTCGCCAGCACGCCGCCGCCTTCCTCGCCGATCTCGCCGACCTGGTCGAGAACCGCCCGCCGCGCGCGCTCGAGCAGCGCATGGATGAGGACGACAGCGCGGGCGACGACTTCGACTTCGCACGCACCGACTACCGCATCCTGATCGCGCTGCGCGAAGACTACCTGGCCCACCTCGAAAGCGTGAAGGGGGGGATGCCCTCGATCACCCAGAACCGCATGCGGCTGGCGCGCATGAACGGTAGCCAGGCGCTGGCCGCGGTCACCCGTCCGGGCGGCAAGCTGGTGTCGGAAGAAGTGGCGGAAGCGATCGTGCGCTTCACCGCGGGCGGCTCGGAACTGGTCAACGCCGAGGTCGAGCCATCGCTGCTGAGCCTGATCTGCCGCGAACTCAACAACACCCGCATCGCGCAAGGCCGCGCCGAAATCTCGACCGATTTGCTGGCCGGTTCGCACGCCGGCATCCTCACCGAATTTTATGCACGCGCGCTGCAGGACCAGCCGCCCGGCGTGGCCCGCTTCATCGAAGACGAGCTGCTGACCGAAGGCGGGTTCCGCGAAAACCTGGCCGAGGAACGCGTACTCAAAGGCTTCGCCGAAGCCGGCGCCGCGCCCGGCGCGCTGGCCGCGCTGGTCAACCGGCGCCTGCTGCGGATCGAGGAAAGGCTGGACGTGCGGCGGGTCGAACTGACCCACGACGTGCTGTGCGACGTGGTGCGCGCCGCGCGCGAGCTGCGCAAGGAACGCGAGCTGCTGGAACAATCGCAACGCCAGCTCGAACAGCAGCGCGAGCGCGAACGCGCCACCCGCAAGGCGCTGGTGCGCGCGCGCCAGGTGGCCGCGGTGTGCGGCGTACTGGCGGTCGGCGCGATCGCCGGCGCGGCGTTCGGCTACGTCAACATGGGCCGCGCCCAACAGACCCGCAGCATGGCCGAGCACTCGCGCGCCGAGGCCGAGAAACTGGTCAGCTACCTGCTCGACGACTTCTACATCGAGCTGAAGCCGATCGGCCAGGTCGCGCTGGTAGGTGAATTGGCCAGCCGCACCGCCGCCTACTATGACGGCTTGCCGGCCGCAATGCGCACGCCCGAAACCGAACGCAACCGCGCGCTGACGCTGACCC
>Ga0193702_1000330_pt1 | contig 18077 bp, 13 predicted proteins | sample U3a1metaG_FD_143060 | JGI IMG/M metagenome (GOLD analysis project Ga0193702, IMG submission 143060) | Soil microbial communities from a riparian zone of the East river system, Colorado, United States - U3a1 | ecosystem: Environmental > Terrestrial > Soil > Riparian zone | place: USA: East River... | reverse complement strand
TGCCGTCCGGGGCGCGCCCAGCGCTGGACCCTGCTGCAAGGCTTCTTCACGTTCGGCGTCTCCTATGTCTGCACCTACACCTCGGAACAGTACCTGGTGTCGGCGCTGGTGGCGGTGCTGTTCGCGCTGATGGTGTTCTGGACCCCGATCTGCAGCCGCATCGCGTTCGGCACCCGTATCGGCTGGCGCACCTGGGCCGCCGGCGTGGTCGCGCTGGCCGGCGTCAGCCTCTTGTTCTACCGCTCGATCGGTATCGCCTGGCAAGAGCTGATGGCCGGCGGCAGCGGCCACTTCCTGCTGGGACTGGCCATGGCGCTGATTGCGACCCTGGCCAGTTCGGCCGGCAACGTGGTGGTGGTCAAGGTGCGCGAGCAATCGAAGGACCTGATGCTGACCATGGCCTGGTCGATGTTCTGGGGCAGCGCGATGGTCGGCGTCTGGGCCTGGTTCACTGGCCAGCGCTTCATGCTGCCCGACGCCGCGCGTTACTGGATGGGCCTGCTCTACCTGTCGCTGTTCGGCTCGGTCATCGCCTTCAATGCCTATTTCACGCTGATCAGCCGCCTCGGTTCCCAGAAGGCGGTGTACATCGGCGTGGTCACGCCCGTGATCTCGGTGCTGCTGTCGATCCGGCTCGAAGGCTACCAACCCGCGACCATTGAATGGCTGGGCATGATATTGTGCCTGTCCAGCGTGGCATGGGCGCTACGCACACCGGCGCCCGCGCCCGCCGCCACGATCCCTTTACTTCGCGTTCCAGAGACTCCATGACCACTGCACACCGCTTCTCCATCCGCCCGGCCCAGGCGGCCGACGTCGCCCACATCCACGCCATGATCGTCGAACTGGCCGTGTTCGAGCACCTCGAACACCTGGTCGTCGCCACCGAAGCGCAGCTGCACGAGGGCCTGTTCGGCGCGCGTCCGGCCTGCGAGGCGCTGGTCGGCGTCGAGGGCGGCGAGGTGGTCACCTTCGCCCTGTTCTTCCACAATTTTTCGACCTTCCTGACCCGCAAGGGCCTGTACCTGGAAGACCTGTACGTCAAGCAGGCACACCGCGGCAAGGGCTACGGCCGGCAGATGCTGGTGCGCCTGGCCCAGCTCGCGGTCGAACGCGATTGCGGCCGTTTCGAATGGTCGGTGCTGGACTGGAACGAGAACGCGATCAACTTCTACAAGGGCATGGGCGCCGAAGTCATGCCCGACTGGCGCATCTGCCGCGTGGCCGGCCCGGCACTGGCCCAGCTGGCCGACAACGCGGGCTGAGCACGAAGCGGGCGGGCAGAAAAAAACCCACGGGATAAACACGCCGTGGGTGAACCCAAGTGGTTAATTTGGGGAGGGGAGACTGGAGTCAACGCTGGCACTATAGGGGTGCTGGCCTGCGCTTTCTGTGTTCTTTACAATTGCTTACCGCCTGTACATTGACCATGATTACCCAACGCTCAAGGCCGGTGTTGATCTGTGTCAAACACTGCTCAACCATATGAAGGCTGGCGGCGCGCCAGCAGGCGTTCCAGCAGCTCGAATGCGCCCTGGGTCAACAGCGCCAGCAGCGCGGCCGGAATCGCCCCGGCCAGCAGCATGTCGTTGTCGTTGAGCGCCAGCCCGATGGTGATGCGTTCGCCGTAACCGCCGGCGCCGATGAAAGCCGCGATGGTCGCGGTCCCCACGCTCATCACCGCCGCGGTCTTCACGCCGGCCAGGATCACCGGCAGCGCCAGCGGCAAGTCCACGTGCAGCAGCCGGTCGCGCGGCGTCAGGCCGAGCGCCAGCGCCGCCATCCGCAAACCGTGCGGCACCTGCAGGATACCGGTGCAGGTGTTGCGCACGATCGGCAGCAGCGCATACACGAACAGCGCCACCAGCGCCGGCACCGTGCCGATCATGCCGAGCAGCGGAATCAGCATCGCCAGCAGCGCCAGCGAGGGCACGGTCTGCAGCATGCCGGTCAGCGCCAGCACCGCCTGGCGCAGGCGCGGCGCGAACGCGGCCAGGATGCCGAGCGGGATCCCCGCCAGACAGGCCAGCGCCACCGACAGCAGCACCAGCGTCACGTGCTGGCGCGTCAGCTTCCACAGGCTGGCGTCGAACAGCTTGGCGGCCAGGCCTTCGCGCGGCGCGTCCTTGGCCGGCCCCTTGACCGCGGACGGCGCCAGCCACTTGCGCGCTACCGCCGCGAAGCTCTGCCCTTCCACTTCGACCGCCGCGTTCATCGCGATCATATCGGCCGCGGAGATACGTCCCTCCAGCTGCGCGATCGCGCGCCACGCGGCCGGGAAGCGCTGCGGCAGGTCGAGCCGGTACAACAGCACCGCGTCGTAGCGCGGGAAGTAGCCGCGGTCGTCGTCCAGCACGCGCAGGCCGTACTGGCGGATCTTGGCGTCGGTCGAATAGATGTCGATCACGTCCACCTGGCGCTGCGCCAGCGCCTCGTAGGCGATGCCGTGATCGAGACCGCGCGGCTGCTGCGGCAGGCCGTAGCGCTGCGCGAGGCCGGGCCAGCCGTCGGCGCGGCCGATGAATTCGTGCGACAGGCCGAAGCGCAGCTCCGGCCGCTGCGCCAGTTCGGACAGCTTGCCGACGCCGGCCGCGTCGCCGCGCATCGCCAGCGCATAGGTGTTGTTGAAGCCGAGCGGCACGCCGACGCCGAGGCCGAGCGGCTTGAGCGCGGCGCGCATCTGCTCGAGCGTGGTGGGCGTCGGGTTCTTCAGGATCTCGAGGTCGATGGTGCCGAGATATTCGGGATAGACGTCGATGCTGCCGGCCTGCAGCGCGGCCAGCACGATCGCCGTGTTGCCCAGGCCTTGATGATGTTCGGCCTTGACGTGGGGGGCCGCGGTCTGGGTCAGCACCTCGCCCAGGATGTACGATTCGGTGAAGCGCTTGGAGCCGACGCGCAGCACGTCGTCGGCCGCGTGGACGCCGGCGCTGGCGCTGAACAGCAAGACCGCCAGCCAGCGGATGGCCGCATCGAAGGTGGTGCGCACGCGCTCTCCCGGGAAAATTAACCGGGCAAGCTTACCACCGGTTCGCGCAGCACGCCCGCGTTGACCACCCCGCGGCAGGGATTGAAGCCGATCGCATAGGCCAGGTCGGCCGGGCGCGTGATGTCCCACAACGCGAAGTCGGCGCGCTTGCCCAGCTCCAGCGTGCCGATCGCGTGCTCGCGTCCCAGCGCGCGCGCGGCGTGCACGGTACAGCCGGCCAGCGCCTCCTGCGGCGTCAGGCGCCACAGGGTGCAGGCCATGTTCATCGCCAGCAGGATCGAGGTCATCGGCGAGGTGCCCGGATTGCAGTCGGTGGCGACCGCCATCGACACGCCGGCGGCGCGCAGCGCGGCCACCGGCGGCGGCGTGGCGTCGCGCAGGAAGTAGTAGGCGCCGGGCAGCAGCACCGCCACCGTGCCGGCCGCCGCCATCGCCGCGACGCCTGCCGGCGTGAGGTGCTCGAGGTGGTCGGCCGAGAGTCCGCCATAGCGCGCCACCAGCGCCGCGCCGCCCTGGTCGGACAACTGCTCCGCATGCAGCTTGACCGGCAGGCCCAGCGCGCGCGCCGCGGCGAACACGCGCTCGGTCTGGGCGCTCGAAAAGGCGATGCGCTCGCAGAAGGCGTCCACCGCATCGACCAGGCCCTGGCCCGCCAGCGCCGGCAGCATGTGCTCGCAGATGTCGGTAATGTAGTCGTCGGCGCGGCCCGCGAATTCCGGCGGCAGCGCATGGGCGCCGAGGAAGGTCGCCGCCACTTGCACCGGCAGCGCCTGCGCCACGCGGCGCGCCACGCGCAGCATCTTGGCCTCCGCTTCGAGCGTCAGGCCGTAGCCGGACTTGATTTCGATGGTGGTCACGCCCTCGGCCAGCAGGCTGGCCACGCGCGGCAGGCTGACGCGCAGCAGCCCGTCTTCGGACGCGGCGCGGGTCGCGCGCACGGTCGCCATGATGCCGCCGCCGCTGCGCGCGATGTCCTCGTAGCTGGCGCCGTTCAAACGCGCCTCGAACTCGTCGCTGCGGTTGCCGGCGTGGACGATGTGGGTGTGGCAGTCGATCAGGCCCGGCGTGATCCAGCGGCCGCCGCAATCGTGCACCACGGTCGCGCCTTGCGGCGCCTGCGCGCGCGGGCCGAGCCAGGCGATGCGGCCGTCCTTGACCGCGATCGCGGCGTCCAGCATGGCGCCGTAGCCGCCGGCCATCGTGGCCAGCTGCGCGTTCGTGTACAAGGCGTCCCACCGCGGCTGCATGGCGCGCCTCAGAGCAGGAAAATGTCGACGATGAAGACGGTGGCCGGCGTCGCGGTCTCCAGCGTCCAGGTCTTGTCGGTGTCGAACACCACGGCGTCGAAGCGCACCATGCCGATCCGCTCGTCGTCGCTGCTGGCGGAGATGCTCTCGCCGTCGGCCAGGAACAGGATCGCCATGTCGCCGCGCGGCGCGAAGACCGAGGCGCGGTCCAGCCGGCGCTGGCCGAAGCGGTGCTGGCACCAGGCGCGCCGTGTCATCACGTTGAAGTCGGTGCTCGGCCCGCCGTTCGGCGCCGCGCGGATCACCGACTCGCCGGCGAACTCGATGGTCGGGTCCTCCTCGCTGAGGGTGATGCGGCGCGCGCCGTCGATGTCGAGCACGACGCCCGGTCCCTCGACCAGCGCCAGCGTGCGGTCGATGCCGGGAAACACCGAGAACGGTCCGCTCTCGGCGATGGTGGCGAGGCTGATGCGCCAGTCGAAATCGGCGAAGCCCGAGCCGGGCGGCGAGATGGCAATTTCGGTAGTGCTGCCGCCGCCGTTTTTCCACGGTACGGCGGACAGGCTTGCGTAGGGAATCAGCCAGGTCATGTTCGGAACTCGCGCAAGTCGGCGACAGTCTGTTGGTAGCGCCGCGCAATCGCCGTTTGCCCACGGTGCTCGTGGTTGCGGACGACCCAGCGGCCGCCCACCATCACATCGTTGACGAGATTATCGTTACCGCAGAAAACGAAGGTACCGAGGACATCGGCGGCATCGATGCCCTCCAGGTTTGGGTGTTCGTGATCGAGCACGATCAGGTCGGCGCGTTTGCCGGCGGCGAGCGCGCCGAGCGGGCGGCCCGCGGCCTGCGCCCCGCCCCGCAAGGCACCCTGCCACAGGAACTCGCCCACGTGGCGCTGGCGCGCGCTGGCGGCGACGTTGCGGCGCTGCTGCGCCAGGCGCTGGCCGTATTCGAGCCAGCGCAGTTCTTCCACCGCGGCCTGCGAGATGTGACTGTCGCTGCCGATGCCGAAGCGCCCGCCGGCCGCGAGGAAGGGCGCCAGCGCGAACAGGCCGTCGCCGAGGTTGGCCTCGGTGCTCGGGCACAGGCCGGCCACCGCGCCGCTCGCGGCCAGCGCCGCGATCTCGCCGGCGTCGAGATGGGTCGCGTGCACCAGGCACCAGCGGGCGTCGATCATCAACTGCTCCATGAGGTAGCGCACCGGCCGCAAGCCGGTGTGGGCGAGGCACTGCTCGACCTCGGCCTGCTGCTCGGCGATGTGGATGTGCAGCGGGCGGCCGGCCGGCAGGGCCTGGATCAGCTCCGCGATCTGCCCGATCGCCGCCGCGCGCAGCGAATGCGGCGCCGCACCGACTTCGACTTGCGCGCCGCGCAACGGTTCGAGCGCCTCGACGATGCGCAGCGCATCGGCGGTGTCGGTCCTGAAGCGCTGCTGCTCCGGCTTGAGCGGCTGGCCGCCGAAGCCGGCATGGCTGTACAGCACCGGCAGCATGGTCAACCCGATGCCGGCCGTGTCGGCGGCGGCCACCACCCGCTCGGCCGTCTCGGCCGGGCGCGCGTACATGCGGCCTTGCGGGTCGCGCTGCAGGTAATGGAATTCGCACACCGCGGTATAGCCGTGGCGCAGGCATTCCGAAAACAGCTGGGCCGCGATGGCCTCGATATGGTCCGGCGTGACGTGGCGCGCGAAGCGGTACATCAGGTCGCGCCAGGTCCAGAAGCTGTCCGGCCCATCGCCGGCCTTCTCGGTCAGGCCGCCGAGCGCGCGCTGGAAGGCGTGCGAATGCAGGTTGACCATGCCGGGCAAGACCAGTTGCGCAAGCTCGGCGCCGGCCGGCGCGGCGGCGCCCGGCGTGACCGCGCTCAGGTCGCCGCGCTCGTCCCATTCGAGCAGGACGTCGCGCTGCCAGCCGTCGGGCAGCAGCGCGTGGCGGGCGAACAGGACACTCATGCGCGCGCCCAGTCCACTGCGGCGCCGAGCAACTGGCGCAGCAGCGGCTGCACCTGCGCCGCCAGTTCCGGACGGTAGGCGAACGGCGCGCTCTCGTCCATGTACAGGCACTGGCACATTTCGAGCTGGATCGCGTGCACACCGTTGAGCGGTTCGCCGTAGCGGCGCGTGATATAGCCGCCCTTGAAGCGGCCGTTGACCGCCACCGAGAAACGGTGCTGCGCGCGTGCGACGCCGATCACCGCATCCTGCATGCCCGCTGCGCAGGACATGCCCTCGGCGGTGCCGAAGTTCAGGTCCGGCAGGCGGCCTTCGAAAAAGCGCGGCACCATCGAGGCGATCGAATGCGCATCCCACAGCACCACGCGGCCGTGCAGCGCCAGCAGGCGGTCGAGCTCCGCGCGCAGTTGGTCGTGATATGGCTGCCAATAGCGTTCCAGGCGCCGCTGCACCTCGGCCTCGGACGGCGCATGGCCGGGCTGGTACAGGCGCTCGCGGCCGAAGGTATCGACCGGGCACAGGCCGGTGGTGTCGAGGCCCGGATACAGGTTGGTGTCCTCGGGCGGGCGATTCAGATCGATCACGTAGCGCGACCAGCGCGCCGCCAGCGTCGAGGCGCCCATCTCGTCCAGGAAATCATACAGCGCGTTCAGGTGCCAGTCGGTGTCGGCCGTTTGCAGCGCGCACGGCGCCATGCGCGCGGCGATGTCGACCGGGATGTCGGTGCCGACATGCGGCATCGACACCAGCAAGGGAATACTACCGGGCTTGAACTGGAAATCCATCTCGAACTCCTGCCTGTCTTATGCGTACCGCGTTATTCGTACAGCGCCGCGAACACCGCTTTGCACGACGCGCTCAATTCACCGTTGAGCACCATCTGCCGCGCGGCCTCGATGTCGGGCGCGAAGAAGCGGTCGGCATCGAAGAACGGCACCTTCCGGCGCAGCTGCTGGTGCACATGCTCGAGGTGCGGCGAACTTGTCAGCGGGCGGTGGAAATCGATCCCCTGCGCCGCGGCCAGCAACTCGATGCCCACGATGACAGCCGTATTGTGCGCCATATCGTCGAGGCGGCGCGCCGCGAAGGTGGCCATGCTGACGTGGTCCTCCTGGTTGGCCGAGGTCGGGAGGCTGTCCACGCTGGCCGGATGGGCCAGCGATTTGTTCTCCGACGCCAGCGCCGCGGCCGTGACGTGGGCGATCATGAAGCCCGAATTGACGCCCGGCTCGCGCACCAGGAAGGGCGGCAGGCCGGACAGGGTCGCGTCGATCAGCAGCGCGATGCGGCGCTCGGCCAGGCCGCCGATCTCGGCGATCGCCAGCGCCAGCGTGTCGGCCGCGAAGGCCACCGGCTCGGCATGGAAATTCCCGCCCGAGATGATCTCGCCGGTGTCGGGGAAGATCAGCGGATTGTCGGTCACCGCGTTGGCCTCGATCAGCAGGGTGCGCGCGGCGTTGCCGATCAAATCCATCACCGCGCCCATGACTTGCGGCTGGCAGCGCAGGCTGTACGGGTCCTGCACGCGCTCGTCGCCGACCAGGTGCGAGGCGCGGATCGCGCTGGCGGCCACCAGTTGCCGGTAAATGGCGGCCGCCGCGATCTGGCCCGGCTGGCCGCGCACCGCATGCACGCGCGCGTCGAACGGCGCGTCGCTGCCCTTGGCCGCATCGAGCGAGAGCGAGCCGGTCACCATCGCCGCCTCCAGCAGGCGCTCGGCCATGAACAGGCCATGCAGCGCGAGCGCGGTCGAGACCTGGGTGCCGTTGATCAGCGCCAACCCTTCCTTCGCGGCCAGCACCACCGGCGCGATGCCGGCCGCCTGGAGCGCATCGGCCGCCTCCATCAAGCGGCCCTCGACCCGCACCTGGCCGACCCCCAGCATCGCCAGCGTCATGTGCGCCAGCGGCGCCAGGTCGCCCGAGGCGCCGACCGAACCCTTGGCCGGAATCGCCGGCATGATGCCCGCGTTGTACAGTGCGATCAGGGTGTCGACGATCAGCGGACGCACGCCGGAAAAGCCGCGCGCCAGGCTGCCGATCTTCATCAGCATGACCAGGCGGACCACCGCGTCGGACAGCAGCTCGCCGGTGCCGACCGAATGCGAGAGAATCAGGTTGCGCTGCAGCTGTCCGAGCTGTTGGTCGGGGATGCGGGTCTTGGCGAGGATGCCGAAGCCGGTGTTGATGCCGTAGGCCGCATCGCCCTTGGCGACGATGGCGTCGACCGCCGCCGCCGCGGCCTTGATGACGGGGTAGGCGCCGGCCGCCAGCGTGAGCGGGGCCGGCGCGGCCCACACGGCGCGCAAATCGGCCATGCTCATCGCGCCCGCTTGCAGGGTCCAGCCTTGGTGTGCAGTGATTGTCATCTTACTTGATCAGCATAGGTAGATTGAGGCCGTTGCGCTTGGCGCAGGCGGCCGCGGTGTCGTAGCCGGCATCGGCGTGGCGCATCACGCCCGAGGCGCTGTCGTTGACCAGCACGCGCGCCAGGCGCCTGGCCGCGGCGTCGCTGCCGTCGGCCACGATCACCATGCCCGCGTGCTGCGAATAGCCCATGCCGACTCCGCCGCCGTGGTGCAGCGAGACCCAGGTCGCGCCGCTGGCGGTATTGAGCATCGCGTTCAGCAGCGGCCAGTCGGACACCGCATCGGTGCCGTCCTTCATGCTTTCGGTTTCGCGATTCGGGCTGGCGACGGAACCGGTGTCGAGGTGGTCGCGGCCGATCACGATCGGCGCTTTCAGCTCGCCGCTGCGCACCATCTCGTTGAAGGCCGGGCCGGCGAGGTGGCGCTCGCCCAGCCCCAGCCAGCAAATGCGCGCCGGCAGGCCCTGGAAGGCGATGCGCTGGCGCGCCATGTCGAGCCAGTGGTGGACCTGCTTCTGTTCCGGGAACAGCTGCTTGATCTTGGCATCGGTCTTGTAGATATCCTCCGGGTCGCCCGACAGCGCGACCCAGCGGAACGGCCCGCGCCCTTCGCAAAACTGCGGCCGGATATAGGCCGGCACGAAGCCGGGGAAGGCAAACGCATCGGCCACGCCGTGGTCCAGCGCGACCTGGCGGATGTTGTTGCCGTAATCGACGGCGCGCACACCCATCGCGTGGAAGTCGAGGATCGCCTGCACGTGCACCGCACAGGACTCGGCGGCGGCGGCCTTCAGGCGCGCGTGCTGCGATGGATCCTTCTGCGCCGCCTTCCACGCATCGACGCTCCAGCCGCGCGGCAGGTAGCCGTTGATCAGGTCATGCGCCGAGGTCTGGTCGGTGACCAGGTCGGGCACCAGGCCGCCGGCCCTGGCGCGCCGCACCAGCTCCGGCAGCACCTCGGCCGCGTTGCCGAGCAGGCCGATCGAGACCGCCTCGCGCTTCCCGGTGTGGCGCTGGACCATGGCCAGCGCTTCATCGATGTCGCGCGCCTGCCGGTCCAGATAGCGGGTGCGCAGGCGGAAGTCGATGCTGCTTTGCTGGCACTCGATCGTCAGCGACACCGCGCCGGCGAAGCTGGCCGCCAGCGGCTGCGCGCCGCCCATCCCGCCCAAGCCCGCGGTGAGGATCCAGCGCCCGCCCCAGTCGCCGCCGAAATGCTGGCGGCCCGCTTCGGCGAAGGTCTCGTAGGTGCCCTGCACGATGCCCTGGGTGCCGATGTAGATCCAGCTGCCGGCGGTCATCTGGCCATACATGAACAGGCCCTTGCGATCGAGCTCGTTGAAGTGCTCCCAGGTGGCCCACTTCGGCACCAGGTTCGAATTGGCGATCAGCACGCGCGGCGCATCGGTGTGGGTCTGGAACACGCCGACCGGTTTGCCGGACTGGATCAGCAAGGTCTGGTCGTCTTCGAGCTCGCGCAGGGACGCCAGGATCTGGTCGTAGCAGGCCCAGTTGCGGGCCGCGCGGCCGATGCCGCCGTAGACCACCAGGTGCTGCGGATTCTCGGCCACCTCGGCGTCGAGATTATTCTGGATCATGCGGTAGGCCGCCTCGGTGAGCCAGCTCTTGCAGCTGCGCTCGGCGCCGCGCGGCGCGCGGATCACGCGGCTGGCGTCGAAACGGGGATCGTCGATGGTCATGGCAGCTCCTTGAACGGTGGGATGCCTTCAGTCTAAGTTGTATATACAACCAAGTCAAACATTTTCTGCCTCAGTTTGGCGGGTACACCTGGCGTCCCGCGACCCAGGTCTGCAGCACCGCGGTCCGGTAGATATCGTAGGTCGGCATCTTGAACAGGTCGCGGTCGATCACGATGAAATCGGCCCACTTGCCCGGTTCGAGCGAGCCGATGGATTGCTCCTGGTGGCCGGCGTAGGCCGCGTCCAGCGTGAAGCAGCGGAAGGCCTCCTTCAGCGACATCGCCTGCTCCGGATACCAGCCGGCGATCGGCATGCCGCCCGCGTCCTGGCGCGTGACCGCGGCGTGGATGCCGAAGAAGGGGTTCGGCGACTCGACCGGGAAGTCGGAACCGCAGGCGATGCGCGAGCCCTGCTGCAGGAAGCTGCGCCACGCATACGCGCCCTTGATGCGCTCCGGGCCGATGCGCTGTTCGGCCATGTTCTTGTCGGAGGTCGCGTGGGTCGGCTGCATCGAGGGGATGATATCGAGGGTCTTGAAGCGCGCGATGTCGGACAGGCTCACGACCTGCGCGTGTTCGATGCGGTGGCGCAGGCCGGGCTGCTGCGCCAGCTTGGCGTAGCCGTCGAGGATCTGGCGGTTGCCGGCGTCGCCGATCGCGTGCACGTTGACCTGGTAGCCCTTGGCCACGGCCTTCGCCATCATCGCGTGGATGTCGGCGTCGGCGCGAAACAGCAGGCCGTGCGAGGACGGCTCGTCGCTGTAGGGCGCGATCAGCGCGGCGCCGCGGCTGCCGAGGGCGCCGTCGGCGTACAGCTTGACCGCACGCAGCGCGTACCTGTCGTCGGCGTAGGACAGCAGCGGGCCCTTGGCCGAGAGCTGGTCGAAGTCCTGTTCGACGCCGCCGATCATCGCGTAGACGCGGGCGGTGAGCTTGCCGTGGTCGGCGTAGTCGCGGTACAGGCGGTCCTGGCCGACCGTGATACCGGCGTCGTGCACGCTGGTCAGGCCGACCTTGGCGATCTGCGCCAGCGCGCGGTCGAGCGCGACGCGGGCTTCGGCGTCGGTCTGCGGCGGCAGCACGCGTCGGACCAGGCCTTGCGCCGCGTCGACCAGCACGCCGGTGGCCTTGCCGTGCGCGTCGCGCATGATCTTGCCGCCGGCCGGGTCCGGGGTGGCGTCGCCGATGCCGGCCAGTTGCAGCGCGCGGCTGTTGGCCCAGCCGGCGTGGCCGTCGACGCGTTCCAGCCACATCGGGCGGTCGGCCACCGCGCTGTCGAGTTCGGCGGCGGTCGGGAAGCGGCCCAGCTTCCAGATTTCCTGGTTCCAGCCGCGGCCGCGCAGCCAGGTCAGGGTCGGGTTGGCGCGCGCGTAGTCGGCGGCCGCGGCGAGGGCGGCGGCCAGCGAAGCGCTGCCGGCCAGGTCGAGCCGGGTCAGCTGGTCGCCGAGGCCGAACACGTGGCCGTGGGCGTCGATCAGGCCGGGCAGGACGGTCTTGCCCTGCATATCCACATGGCGCGCCCGGGGGACCTTGGCGGCGACCTGGGCCGCGCTGCCGAGCGCCAGGATGCGGCCCTTGTCGTCGAAGGCGAGCGAGGCGAACTGCAGCAGCTGGTTCTTGCTGTCGAGGGTATAGCCATTGGCGTTGTCGATGATGGTATCGGCATATGCGGCGGGCAACGCAGCCAGCAGCGAACACAGCAGGGGGAACATGCGCATCGGACTCTCCGTGGGATTCGAAAGCAAGAAGGAGAGTGTATAGAAGTTTGCAAAATGGTCAAATCGAAAACCGACAAACCGGGGACAGACCACTATTTGCCGAAAACCGGGGACAGACCACCATTTCGGCTGGTTTGCTTCGATTTCGCCTTAAACAACGGGGAAGCGCGTCCGATTGACGCGGGTCGTGTAGCGTGCACTTTGCGTGGGATAGCGTTGAGCGATTTCCGTCTCTCGAAGGTAGATCATCATGCCCAGACGCGCTCGCCCGGTTCTTGCCAATGTCCCTCTGCATATCATTCAGCGTGGAAATAATCGCCAACCATGTTTCTTCACCGACGCCGACTATCACGTGTATCTGGATATGCTGCGGATCGCCGCCGCGGCTGCCGGCTGCCAGGTCCATGCGTACGTGCTCATGACCAATCACGTCCACTTACTGGCGTCGCCCGATCATGCGCGGTCCGCGGCGGCGATGATGAAGGCGCTGGGCGAGCGCTACGTCCCGTATGTGAATCGGCGCTATGGGCGCAGCGGTACGCTATGGGAGGGCCGGTTCCGCTCATCGTTGGTGGAGCATGCGCGCTATTTGCTGATCTGCCAGCGGTATATCGAACTCAACCCGGTGCGGGCGCAGATCGTGCCGCATCCTTCGCACTATCCATGGTCGAGCTATCGGGCCAACGCGCACGGTGCGGCAAGCGAGCTGATTTCGCCGCATCTCATATACACCGAGTTGGCTCACGATCGGCTTGGCCGGGAACGCGCCTATCGAAGGCTTTTCAGCGAGCATTTACCGATCAGATTAATCAACAAGGTAAGGCGCGCGACGAACGGCAATTTCGCTCTGGGAAATAAGCAGTTTACGGATACCGTAGCGAAAGCGCTGGGGCGCGAAGTGGTGCCTCGGCAAGGCGGCAGGCGGGGCAGAAACTAGTCATCAAGCAAGGTGAAAGTGGGTGCAACAGTCGAAATGGTGGTCTGTCCCCGGTTTTCGCGAAACAGTGGTCTGTCCCCGGTTTTACGGTTTTTACGGTTAGCTGGCGTCGTGGAAGATGATCCCCAGCGTATGCCGCGTCCCCGCGCGCAGCCGGCTCACGCCGTGCCGCATGTTGACCCGGTACGCGCCGCGCGCGCCGTTCACCGGACGCTGGCTCACCGCGAAAATCACGCCGTCGCCGCGTCCCAGCGGCACCACCTCGGCGCGCGACTGCATGCGCGGCCGCTGCTCGGTCAGCACCAACTCGCCGCCGCTGAAATCCTCCCCCGGCGCCGACAACAGCACCGCGACCTGCAGCGGAAACACCTGCGCGCCATACAAATCCTGGTGCAGGCAGTTGTAGTCGCCCTCGCGGTAGCGCAAGATCAGGGGCGTCGGCCGCAACTGCCCGGCCGCATGGCAGCGCGCGATGTAGTCGGCGTGCGCCGCGGGAAAGCGCTCCTCGATCCCCAGCACTTCATGCCAGCGGTTCGCGATCGCGGCCAGCGGCGGATACAGGGCCGCGCGCAGCCGCGCCAGCCCGGCCGGCAGCGGATAGCCGAAGTAGCGGTACTCGCCGCGCCCGAATCCATGCCGCTCCATCACCACCCGGCTGCGGTAGCGGCGCTCGTCGTCGTAGGCCGCGACATAGGCCGCGCAATCGGCCGCCGCCAACAAGCCCGGCACCACCGCGCAGCCATGCGCATCGAGATCGTCGGCGATGCGCGCCCAGTCCAGCGCCGCGACCTTCATTCGCCACTCTCGCGCTTGAGCAAGGCGTGCTTGCGCTCGACGCCCCAGCGGTAGCCCGACACCGAACCGTCGTTGCGCACCACCCGATGGCAGGGAATCGCCACCGCCACCGGGTTCGCCGCGCAGGCGCCGGCAATCGCGCGCGCGCCCGACGGCAGTCCGATGCGCTCGGCCAGCGCGCCGTAGCTGACGGTCTGCCCCGACGGGATTTCGCGCAGCGCCTGCCACACGCGCTGCTGGAAGGCGGTGCCGCGTACGTCGAGCGGCAAATCGAGCCCGATCGCGGGCGCTTCGACCAGCCCCACCACCTTGGCCACCGTGGCTTCGAAATCGGCTTCGGCGCCGCGCAGTTCGGCGTTCGGGAAGCGGTCCTGCAGGTCGCGCGCCAGCGCCTCGGGATCGTCGCCCATCAGGATCGCGCAGATGCCCTTGTCGGTCGCCGCCACCAGGATCGCGCCCAGCGAACAGGCGCCGATCGCGAAGCGGATGCTGGTGCCGCTGCCGCCGGCGCGGAATTTTTTCGGGCTCATGCCAAGCACCCCGTCGGCCGTCGCGTAGAACCGGCCGCTCGAATTGAAGCCGGCCGCATAGATCGCTTCGGTCACCGTCGCGGCCCGGCCCAGGCCCTGCTTGACGCGCTGCGCGCGCTGCGCGGCGGCATACGCTTTGGGCGTGATCCCGGTATGGCTCTTGAAGATGCGGTGGAAGTGGAAGCGGCTCATGCCGCAGGCCGCGGCCAGGCTGTCGAGGTCGAGCTCTTCGTCGGCGGCGTCGATCAGGCGGCAGGCCTTGGCCACCACCTGCGCATGGCGCTCGGCCAGCGGCGGCTGGTCCGGCTTGCAGCGCAGGCAGGGCCGGAAGCCGGCCTGTTCGGCCTCGGCGCAACTGGCGTGGAACGTGACGTTGCGGCGCAACGCGGGCCGCGCCGCGCACGAGGGCCGGCAGTACACGCCGGTGGTCCGCACCGAATAATAGAAGGCGCCGTCGGCGTCCTTGTCGCGCCGCTGCACCGCGGCCCAGCGCTCGGCGTCGCTGGCATAGCTTGCTGTGGTCATCTCTGCTTTCATGGTCTGCCCCAATCTGGTTTCGCTGGTTTCCATCCTAGGGCACATCGGGCTGGCCTTCATCTCGGGTCTTGCTTTTGAATTCGCTGCTAGAATCGGATTTCGAGCCCTGCTTTCGGAGAGTAGTTTGGAACAACAGATTGCGCAAGACAGCACCCCCATTTTCCAGCGCATCAAAGACTACCTGGTGAGCGAAATCGCGGCCGGGCGCTGGAAGGAGGGCGACGTGGTCCCCTCGGAGCAGGCGCTGGTCAAGCAGTTCGGCGTCTCGCGCATGACCGTCAACCGCGCGGTGCGCGAGCTCACGGCCGAACAGGTGCTGACCCGGCGCCAGGGCTCGGGCACCTTCGTGGCGCCGCAAAAATACCAGGCTACCCTGGTCGAGAGCCGCAGCATCGCCGACGAGATCCGGGCCCGCGGCCACGCCCACCGCAGCAGCCTGCACCTGCTCGAGCAGGCCAAGGCCTCGGAGCTGCTGGCCCTGCAGTTCGCGCTGGCGGTCGGCGCGCCGCTGTTCCATTCGGTGATCGTCCACTTCGAGAACGAGCGCCCGATCCAGGTCGAGGACCGCTGGGTCAACCCGGCCTGCGCGCCCGATTACCTGGCCCAGGACTTCGCCCGCGTCACCCCCAACGAGCACCTGATGGCGGCCGCGCCGCTGCAGGGCGCGACCTACAGCATCGAGGCGCTGGCCGCGCCGCGCGAGATCGCCGAGATGCTGGCCACCGATGCGCGCCAGTGCTGCCTGGTGCTCAAGCGCCGCACCACCTCGGCCGGCCGGGTCGCGTCGGTGGTGACCATGTGGCATCCGGGGAATCTGTACCAGTTCACCGGCAGCGTCGGATAAGCCAGAAGGATCGCCCTTGCCGCTCGACTGGGATCAGTTGAACCACGCCGCCAACCTGCGCTTGCTGTACCTGGGCCTGGGCGCGACGCTGCTGGTGCTGCTGGCCGCCGGCGCCGCGGCCTGGCGCGTCGCGCGCCTCGGCGCCGCGCTGCGCGCCGCACGCGCCCTGCTGCGCGCCACCGAGGAGCGGCTGGCCTCGGCCGAACACCTGTGGGGCTTCGCGCTCGAAGGCTCGGGCGAGGGCATGTGGCAGTGGGTGCGCGACAGCGGCGAGCTGACCCTGTCGGCGCGCTACAAGGAGCTGCTCGGCTATGCGCCCGACGAATTCGACCCGCAATTCGGCGAGTGGCTGCAGCATGTGCATCCGGACGACGTGGCGCGCTTCCAGGCCGAGCTGAAGGCGAGCCTGCAACCGGGCCGCGAGCCGGCCGCGCCGGCGCCGGCGATGACGATCGAATTCCGGCTGCGCCGCAAGGACGGCGGCTGGGCGTGGGTGCTGGGGCGCGGCATCGTGATCGCGCGCGACGCCCAAGACCGCCCGCTGCGCATGACCGGCACCATCGCCGACATCAGCGCGCGCAAGGAAGCCGAGGAGGCGCGCGTGCGCTCGGTGCTCGAACGCAGCGAGCATGCGGTGCGCCAGGGCGAGCGGCGCCTGCACGAGATCATCCAGATGATGCCGGTCGGGCTGTTCATCAAGGACACCGACGGCCGCATCCTGCTGATGAACAGCGCCTGCGAATCGCTGTGGGGTTTCACCCTGGCCCAGATCGAGAGCGGCGACCCGCGCTACAACTTCGCCCCGGCCCAGCTGGCCGAGTTCCTGCAGCGCGACCAGCAGGCCTTCGCCGGCGGCGTGATGCTCGATTTCGTCGAGACCCTGTACAACGCGCACCTCGGCCGCGAACTGCACCTGCGCACCCTCAAGAAGCCGGTCTACGACGCCGAGGGCCAGCCGTCCTACCTGATCTGCATGAGCGTCGACATCACCGACAGCATCCGCACCGAGCACCAGTTGCGCGAGCTGAACGAGCATCTCGAGGAGCGCGTCCAGCAACGCACCCAGCAGCTCGACATGGCGAAGAAAATGGCCGAGGAAGCCAGCCAGGCCAAGGGCCAGTTCCTGGCCAATATGAGCCACGAGATCCGCACCCCGATGAACGGCGTGATCGGCATGGCTTACCTGGCGCTCAAGACCGACCTCGATGCGCGCCAGCGCGACTATCTCGAAAAAATCCGCTTCGCCGGCGAGCACCTGCTGGGCATCATCGACGACATCCTCGACTTCTCGAAGATCGAGGCCGGCAAGCTGGAGATCGAGCAGACGCAGTTCACGCTCGACCATGTGGTCCAGACCGTGACCACGGTGGTGGCCCCGAAAGCGACGACCAAGGAACTGGCGCTGACGTTCACGCTCGACCCGGCACTGCCGCAGGCGATGCTGGGCGACCCGCTGCGCCTGGGCCAGGTGCTGATCAACTACACCAACAACGCGATCAAGTTCAGCGAGCGCGGCACCATCGCGGTCAAGGTCACGCTGGCCGAGGACCAGCGCGAGCACTGCCTGCTGCGCTTCGAGGTGTGCGACAACGGCATCGGCCTGTCCGCCGCCGAGACGGGCAAGCTGTTCCAGTCGTTCCAGCAGGCCGACACCTCGACCACGCGGGCCCACGGCGGCACCGGGCTGGGGCTGGCGATCTGCAAGCAGCTGGCGCAGCTGATGGGCGGCGAGGTCGGGGTGCGCAGCACGCCCGGCCGCGGCAGCTGTTTCTGGTTCACCGCGCGGGTCGGCAAGCTGGCCGCGCTGCCGCCGGCGCCCGCCGCCGCCGTACCGGCCGAGGGCGCACCGCCGGCCACGCTGCACCCGGAAGAACTCAAGGGCGCGCGCATCCTGCTGGTCGAGGACAATACCTTCAACCAGCAGATCGCGCTCGAGGTGCTGGAGGAAGCCGGCTGCGCGGTGGTGCTGGCGAATAACGGGATCGAGGCGCTCGACCTGCTGCGCAAGGCGCCGTTCGACTGCGTGCTGATGGACGTGCAGATGCCGCTGATGGATGGCCTGGCGGCGACCCGCTCGATCCGCGCCGACGCCGCGCTGGCCGGCCTGCGGGTGCTGGCCATGACCGCCACCGCCACCAGCGAAGACCGCGACCGCTGCATCGCGGCCGGGATGGACGATTTCCTGAGCAAGCCGATCCAGCCGGCCCTGCTGTGCGCCACCGTGGCGCGCTGGCTGCCGCCGCGCCCGGCCGCGGCACCGTATGCGGTGCCGGCCGCCCTGCCCTATGGCGGCTTCCGCGCCCTGGCCGGCGACCCGGCCGTGATCGACTTGAGCGTGCTGGCCAAGCTGCTCAGCTACGACCAGGACAAGGTGCGCCGCTTCGCCTTCAAGTTCCTGCAATCGAGCCAGGACGGCTTCACCGAGATGGATGCGGCGCTCGCGCGCGGCGACGTGGAGCG
>Ga0193702_1000329_pt1 | contig 18222 bp, 17 predicted proteins | sample U3a1metaG_FD_143060 | JGI IMG/M metagenome (GOLD analysis project Ga0193702, IMG submission 143060) | Soil microbial communities from a riparian zone of the East river system, Colorado, United States - U3a1 | ecosystem: Environmental > Terrestrial > Soil > Riparian zone | place: USA: East River... | reverse complement strand
GGAGCTTGTACAGGTGGTGGCCGATGAAGCCGTTGACACCGAGGATGAGGACTTTTTTCATGATGTAGGCTGCGGGCTTGGTTAGGACCAAGCATTATACCAACCCGCTTGGTCCAGGCGCTGCTTAGTCGCCGCCCATGCCGCCGCCGGCGCCGCCTATCCCTCCGCCCATTCCACCACCCATACCGCCCTTGCGCCCGCCGCCGCCTTTGCGCCCGCCGCTATCCGAGCCGCTCTTCGGGGCGGCGTGCGCGGCGCCGCTGTCGGGCACCCGCATCAGCTGTTCCGACACCAGCGTGACCACCATCTGGCGCTGGTTCTCGTCGAGCGCGTCGTTCATGGTCAGCCACAGCTCGCGCAGCTGCTTGGTTTCGGCCGCGCTGGCCGCCTCCTCGGCCTCCATGCCGGGTACCAGCTCGCGCAGTTCGACCTTGCTGCCTTCGAGCGCGGTCTTGGTGTGCTGCTGCAGGCGTTCGCGGCGCGACTGGCGGTCGCGCAGGATATTGCGGCTCTTGTTCTCCGTTTGCTGCCACAGGATCAGCTGGTTGGGGTTGAGGTTCAATTCCTTCTTGATCTCGGACGCCATCGGCAGCAGATCCTCGCTACGCATCTCCATGACCGGGGTGGCAAGGGAAGATGCGGCCGCGCCGACCAGCAGCGCGAACAGCAGGGCGCGCGCTGCGCCGGCAAACGGGGTTGGTTTCATGTCAATGCTCCAGGCATAAAAAAGCCCACGGGGGGCCGTGGGCAAGACCACTTTGTTAGTGGAGTGGGAGAGAAAAACTGCAAGTGAACTATAGGCCGCGGCCCCCCGGCCTGTCCCCAATCTTACAATTACTTACGGGGCGCCGGGACAGCGACACACGGATTTACACAAGCCGCGAAAATGTATTTACATTTCTCTCCAAAATTTGAAGCGTGGACACGCGCCAAGCGGATTCAGGTTTATACTGGATTCGCGCCTAGCCGGGCGCGGCAACAACAGGTGAACCCATGGGCTCCACATTCAAGAACTCCAGCCTCGTCGGCCTCGGCGTGATCGCCGGCGTCGCCGTCTCCATGCAATTTTCGGCGCTGGCGCAAAAGCCGGTGGAGCCGGGCATGCCGCTGGAGGAGCTGCGCCAGCTGGCCGACGTGTATGGCCTGATCAAGTCCGATTACGTCGAACCGGTCGAGGACAAGAAGCTGCTGACCGAAGCCATCACCGGCATGGTCGCCTCGCTCGACCCGCACTCGGCCTACCTCGACAAGCGCGCCTACCGCGAACTGCGCGAAGGCACGCAAGGCAAATTCGTCGGCCTCGGCATCGAGATCGGGCCGAGCGAAGAAGGCTACATCAAGATCGTGGCGCCGATCGAAGACACGCCGGCCGACCGCGCCGGCATCAAGCCCGGCGACCTGATCACCCGCATCGACTCGTTCAGCATCCAGGGCATCGGCATCGACGAAGCGATCAAGAAGATGCGCGGCGAGCCGCACAGCAAGGTCACGCTGACCATCATGCGCAAGGACGAGCCGAAGCCGCTGGTGTTCGCGCTCACGCGCGAAGAGATCGTGCAAAAGAGCGTGAAGGCGAAGATCGTCGAGCCGGGCTACGCCTGGCTGCGCATCTCGCAATTCCAGGAGCCGACGGTGGACGACATGGCGGCGCGCCTGGCCGCGCTGTACAAGCAGGACCCCAACATCAAGGGCCTGATCCTCGACCTGCGCAACGACCCGGGCGGCCTGCTGCAGGGCGCGATCGGGGTCGCCGCGGCCTTCCTGCCGAAGGATGCCGAGATCGTCTCGACCAACGGCCAGCTGGCCGATTCCAAGCAGAGTTTTTACGGCCGCCCCGAGTTCTACTCGCTGCGCGGCGACAGCGACGCGCTGTCCAAGGTCCCGGCGGCGGTCAAGAACGTGCCGATGGTGGTGCTGGTGAATACGGGGTCGGCCTCGGCCTCCGAGATCGTGGCCGGCGCGCTGCAGGACTACAAGCGCGCCGCGATCATCGGCAGCCAGACCTTCGGCAAGGGCTCGGTGCAGACCATCCGGCCGCTGGGCAACGACGCCGCGGTCAAGCTGACCACCGCGCGCTACTACACGCCGACCGGGCGCTCGATCCAGGCCAGGGGCATCGTGCCCGACTACGCGGTCGATGAAAACGCCGACGGCGACGGCCTGAACGCGCTGCGCCCGCGCGAGGCCGACCTCGACAAACACCTGATCAACGACCGCGACCAGGAAGTGGCCAAGTCGCACCGCGACGAGCTCGAAGAGCAGATGCGGATCCTGGCCATCGAACGCAAGCGCAAGCCGCTCGAATACGGCAGCGCCGACGACTTCCAGCTGATGCAGGCGCTGAACCATCTCAAAGGGCTGCCGCTGCAGCTGTCCAAGGGCGAGCCGGCGACCACGCTCGCGCACCAGGCCAAGGTCGCGCCCGCGCACTGAGGTCGATCCAAGTCGAGGCAGCGCCCGCCATTGTGTAGAATCGGCACAATGTGCCGGGCCGCGCCTGGCTTACCTCATCTGAAAGCCAGACCATGAAACAAGTCGTCATCAGCGGCACCGGCCTGTTCACGCCCTCCCAATCGATCTCGAACCAGGAGCTGGTGACCGCCTTCAACGCCTACGCCGAGCGCTTCAACGCCGAGCATGCGGCGGCGATCGCGGCCGGCGAAGTGCAGGCGATCGAAGCGTCGAGCGTGGGCTTCATCGAAAAGGCCTCGGGCATCCAGTCGCGCTACGTAATGGAGAAGGCCGGCATCCTCGACCCGGCGCGCATGACGGCGCGGATCGCCGAGCGCGGCGACGAGGAGCTGTCGCTGCAGGCCGAGATGTGCGTGGCCGCCGCGCACCAGGCGCTGGACCGCGCGGGCCGCACCGCGGCCGACATCGACATGGTGCTGGTCGCCTGCAGCAATATGCAGCGCGCCTATCCGGCGATGGCGGTCGAGGTGCAGGAAGCGCTGGGCATCGAGGGCTACGGCTTCGACATGAACGTGGCTTGTTCCTCGGCGACGTTCGGGATCCAGACCGCGATGGCGGCGGTGCAGAGCGGGCAGGCGCGCGCGGTGCTGGTGCTCAATCCCGAGATCACCAGCGGCCACCTGAACTTCCGCGACCGCGACAGCCACTTCATCTTCGGCGACGCCTGCACCGCGATCGTGGTGGAGGGGGCCGACACGGCCAAGGGGCGGCACCAGTTCGAGATCCTCGAATCGCAGCTGAAGACCAAGTTCTCGAACAATATCCGCAACAACTTCGGCTTCATGAACCGCTTCGACGAGGCGGGGATCGGGCAGCCGGACAAGCTGTTTCGCCAGCAGGGCCGCAAGGTGTTCAAGGAAGTGTGCCCGATGGCGGCCGAGATGATCAAGGACACGGTGAGCAAGGCCGGGCTGGAGATGGCGCAGGTGGCGCGGTTCTGGCTGCACCAGGCCAACCTCAATATGAACTTGCTGATCACGCGCATGCTGCTGGGGCGCGACGCCGGGCCGGACGAGGCGCCGGTGATCCTCGACAGCTACGCCAACACCTCGTCGGCCGGCTCGATCATCGCCTTCCACAAGTACCAGGACGACCTGGCGTCCGGCGCGCACGGCGTGATCTGCTCGTTCGGCGCCGGCTACTCGATCGGCTGCGTAGTGGTCCGCAAAAAGTAAAAAAACGACTAAACCGGGGACAGACCACCATTTACGGGCAAAAATAGGAGCATGGCGCGCCATGCTCCTATTTTTGCCCGTAAATGGTGGTCTGTCCCCGGTTTAGAGGCGGCTGGCCAGTTCGGCGCCTTCCTTGATGGCGCGCTTGGCGTCGAGCTCGACCGCCAGCGCGGCGCCGCCGATCTTGTGGAAGCCCGGGCCGCCGGCCGCGCCGCCCCTCTCCCCTTCGGCCGGCATCAGCTCGGTCAGGCTGTCCTGGCCGGCGCAGATCACCACGTTGTCGACCGCGAGCAGGCGCTGCTCGCCGCCTACCGTGATGTGCAGGCCCTGGTCGTCGATCCTGTCGTACTGTACCCCGGCGAGCATCACCACGCCGTTCCGGCTCAGGGTCGCGCGATGCACCCAGCCCGAGGTCTTGCCCAGGCCCGCACCGAGCTTGCTGGCCTTGCGCTGCAGGAGGTAGATCTGACGCACCGGCGCGGCGGCGGCCGGCGCCATCAAGCCGCCCGACCCGCTCGCCGTCAGGTCGACGCCCCACTCGCGCGCCCAGGTATCGAGCGCCAACGGCAGCGGATGCGCGGGATCGTGCAGCAGGTACTCGCCGACGTCGAAGCCGATCCCGCCGGCGCCGATGATCGCGACCCGCTTGCCGACCGGCGCCTTGCGCTGCAGGACGTCGAGGTAGGACAGCACCTTCGGATGATCGATGCCCTCGATGCGCGGCATGCGCACCTTGATGCCGGTGGCGACGATCACGTCGTCGTAGCCGCCGGCCAGCAACTGCTCGCGCGTGACGCGCTGGCCGAGCCGCAAGTCGACCCCGGCCAGCGCCAGCTGGCGGCCGAAGTAGCGGATGGTTTCGGCGAATTCTTCCTTGCCCGGGATTTGCATCGCGATCTTGAACTGGCCGCCGATGCTGTCGCTGGCGTCGTACAGCGTCACCGCATGCCCGCATTGCGCGGCCACCGTCGCCGCCGACATGCCGGCCGGCCCGGCGCCCACCACCGCGATCTTGCGCGGCGCGGCACTCTGCGCGTACACCAGTTCGGTCTCGTGGCAGGCGCGCGGGTTGACCAGGCAGCTCGCGCGCCGGTTCGAGAAGGTGTGGTCCAGGCAGGCCTGGTTGCAGCCGATGCAGGTGTTGATCTCGTCGCTGCGCCCGCTCGCGGCCTTGGCCACGAAGGCGGCATCGGCCAGGAAGGGGCGCGCCATCGACACCATGTCGGCGTCGCCGCGTTCGAGGATGCGCTCGGCCTCGGCCGGCATGTTGATGCGGTTCGAGGCCACCACCGGGATGCCCACCTCGCGCCGCAGGCGGCCCGCGACGCCGGCGAAGGCGGCGCGCGGCACCGAGGTCACGATGGTCGGCACCCGCGCCTCGTGCCAGCCGTAGCCGGTGTTGAGGATGGTGACGCCGGCCCGCTCGAGCGCCTGCGCGACCTTGACCACTTCGTCCCAGCTGTTGCCGCCGTCGACCAGGTCGAGCAGCGAGTGGCGGTACATGACGATGAAGTCGGGGCCCACCGCCTGGCGGATGCGCTTGACGATGTCGACCGGCAGCCGCATGCGGTTCTCGATGCTGCCGCCCCAGCCGTCCTGGCGCAGGTTGGTGCGCGCGCACAGGAACTGGTTGAGCAGATAGCCTTCGCTGCCCATCACCTCGACCCCGTCGTAGCCCGCCAGCTTGGCCAGCCTGGCGCAGCGCGCGTAGTCGGCGATGGTCGCTTCGATCCCGCCCGCGCTCAGCGCGCGCGGCTTGAACGGCGCGATCGGCGACTTGACGCTGGACGCCGACACCACCATCGGCTGGTAGCCGTAGCGGCCCGCGTGCAGGATCTGCATCAGGATCTTGCCGCCCTCTTCATGCACCGCGCGCGTCACGCGGCGGTGGTTGAACACGTCGCCGACAAAATTCAGGGTGCCGCCGAACGGCAGCAGCCAGCCCTGGCGGTTCGGCGAGATGCCGCCGGTGACGATCAGCCCGACCCCGCCGCGCGCCCGCTCGCGGTAGAACGCGGCCAGCTTGCCGTAATTGTAGAAGCGGTCTTCGAGGCCGGTGTGCATCGAGCCCATGATCACGCGGTTCTTCAGCGTGGTGAAGCCGAGGTCCAGCGGCGCCAGCAAGTGCGGGTAGGTGTGGGTGCTCATTCTCGTTGTGCGTATTGACGACATCCGGCATTAAAGCGCATTCCGCTAGACCGCGTGCTCTAATTGCGGGGGCAAGCCCCGCGCACGCTTGAGAATGCTTCACTTGTCAGATGGTACTCTTTCCCGTACGCTCGCTTCATGATTGCACGACTCCTGTTTTGGCTGGCGCTGGCCACCGCCGCACCGGCCATGGCGCAGCAGCCGCCCAAGCTCGAGGTGAGCGTGAAGCGCATCGATATCGAGGACATGAAAGTGTTCGAGGTCGCCGCCAGCGGGAACGTCGCCGCGGCGCCCGCCAGCGTCTGGAAAATCCTCACCAACTACGAGCGCATGTCGGAGTTCGTGCCCGACATGCAAAGCTCGCACGTCCTGTCGCGCAGCGCCAACCAGGCGGTGGTGGAACAATTCGGCGTGGCGCGCTTCCTGTTCTTCCGGCGCGATATCCATCTGGTGGTGCAGGTGGTCGAACAGCCGATGTCGGTGATCGACATCGGCCTGATCACCGGCGACATGACGCTGTATAACTGCCGCTGGGAGCTGGTGCCGATCCCGGAAACCGGCGGCACCCGCATCCTCTACAGCGGCCGGCTGTCGCCCAAGTTCTACGTGCCCGGCATGCTGGGCTCGAACCTGATCCGCTCCGACATCGAGCACATGATGCGCGCGGTGCTCGCACGGCTCGACCGTCCGGACTAGGCCGGGTAGCTCGCGCGGTCGCGCAATTCGGCGAACTGCTCGATGCTGCCGATCTTGATCGTCACCGGGTTCAAGCTCATCTGCGGCCCCATGGCGCGCCAGGCGAATTGCCATTCCTGCTCGTGGGCTTCGGCGCTGGACTTGCTGAAGGCGCTGCCGAGCGCGGCGCGCACGCCGTATTCGACCGCGCCGTCGATCCCGGCCCAGCTCGGCAAGGTGCGCTGCACCGCGCGGTGCAGGCGCTCGCCGAATTCCTCGGTGTTGTGGATGATCAGGCAGCTGTCGGCCGGGGCCAGCAGGTCGAACAGTGCCTTGTCCCACACCGTCGAGAACGACAGGGTCAGGCAGTGGTTGGCCGGGACCAGGCGGAACTGGCCGGCCTGCAGCGACAGCTCGAGCTCGGCGCGCGGCGCGTAGCGGTACAAGGTGGGAGGGCGTTGATAGTCATGCATAAGAAGCTCATTTCGGAAAGTCGGCGTCAGACGGGTGCGGCACGCGCTCGATGTGCAGCGAGCGCATGTGCCTGGACGCCATGAAAATCTCGCGCAACAGGTACACGAAGCTGCCGATCAGCGCGATCATGCCGAACACGAAGGAGCCCGCGATGTAGCGGTCGAACGGCAGATTGGTGGTATCGCCCAGGAACAACATTCCGATCACCAGGCAGATCAACAGCCCGCAGACGGTGCTCAGGGTGATCGAATAATTGATCAGGTGCGAGCGCTGGTACAGCACCTCGAGCTCGACGACATAGCTATTGCTCATGCCCACTTCGAGCCGGTCTTCGAGCACGCGCGTGCGGTCGATGATGCGCGCCAGGCGGTTGGTCAGCACCATCAGGTTGGTGCACACGCCGGTCAGCAAGAACACCGGCGCGATCGCCAGCTGGATGATATGGCCGATATCGCTGATCTGGATATTCATGGAAGGCGGTCAAGTTGTTAGCGGGTTCAAGCGTTAGTGTAGCAGCCCGCCGGGCCAGCCGGCCGTCAATCGAAGCGGCCGATCCGCCTGAACTGTTCGGTGGCGCCGACCAGCGCGCGCGCGATGCCCGCTTCCAGCGCGCCATGGCCGGCGTCCGGGATCATGCGCAGGCGCGAACCGGGCCAGGCCTGGTGCAGGCGGTAGGCCGCCAGCGGCGGGCAGATCACGTCGTAGCGGCCTTGCACGATCAGCGCCGGCAAGTGGGCGATGCGGCCGACCTCGCGGATCAGCTGGTCCTCGCCGAAGAAGCCCAGGTTGGCCATATAGTGCGATTCGAGGCGGCCGACGCCGAGGTCGAGCGTGTCGGACGGCGGCTCGTCGTCTTGCGGCAGCAGGAACACGCGGCGGCCTTCGAAGCGGCTCCAGGCGCGCGCCGCCGGCCAGTAGCGGGCGGGATCGGCGCACAGCATGCGCCGGGTGTAGGCGGCCAGCAGGTCGCCGCGTTCGTCCGGCGGGATGGGCGCGACGAATTCGTCGTACAGCTCGGGATAGAACCACTCGACGCCATGCAGGAACCAGTCGATCTCGGCGCGCGTGCAGAGGAAGATCCCGCGCAGCACGAAGCCGAGGCAACGCTCGGGATGCGCTTCGCCGTAGGCCAGCGCCAGCGTCGATCCCCACGAGCCGCCGAACACCAGCCATTGCTCGATGCCGAATTTGAGGCGCAGCTTTTCGATGTCGGCGATCAGCAGCTGGGTGGTGTTGTTGCGCCATTCGCCGAGCGGGGTCGACTTGCCGGCGCCGCGCTGATCGAACAGGATCACGCGGTAGTGCTGGGGATCGAAGAAGCGCCGGTGCTGCGGCGACAAGCCGGCGCCCGGCCCGCCGTGCAGGAACAGCACCGGCACGCCGTTCGGATTGCCGACTTCTTCCCAATAAATGGTGTGCAGTTCGTCGACCTTCAGCATCCCGTGCCGGGTCGGCGCGACAGGCGGAAACAGGGAGCTCGGGATCTCGGGCATGGCGGTTCTCATGATTGTGCGAACGCCGATTGTAGCGCAAGCGCCGTTCAGAAAAAGGTGTTGACCGCGTAGTGCACCGCGTAATCGTCATCGACCGCCAGCAGCAGCGGCCATTTGTCGAAGGTGGTGCAGGGATGCGAAATGCCGCAGCCGACCAGGTCGCCGACGGCCAGCGCCGCGCACAGCGGATCGCCCGGCGGCAGCTGCAGGTAGGCGTGCTGGTCGTTCATCTTGACGATCGCGCAGCCGGGCGGCAGCGCGGCCGGCGCGCCGGGACCGGGCCGGTGGCTGAACAGGGGAATCGGCAAGTCGATGTCGTAGGACGCGTCGCGCTTGCCCATGGTGAGGATGGCCAGCGTCGGCTCGGGGCGCGACTGCACCATGCTCCAGACTTCGAGCGCGGGGCGCAGGCCATCGGCGGTCGCGTGTTCACGCTGGTTGAGCTCGCCGATCAGGCGCAGGTAGGAGCCGTGGTCGCTGGTCAGGTAGCAGCCGCTGCGCAGCACCGGGCGCACCGGCAGCGACAGGCCTTTGATGCCGGCGAAGCCGCGCGCCACCAGGTCGAAATAGGCCGAGCCGCCGGCCGACAGCAGGATCTGCGTACCGCCGAACAGCCGCTCTTCATCGGCCTGGTGCACCAGGCTGGCGAGCTGGCCGACGAAGGCGCCGACCGCCTCGACGTCGGCGTCGTGGTCGTCGGATCCCAGCAAGCCTTCGTAGCCTTCGATGCCGGCCAGCTGCAGGCCGGGCGCGGCAGCCACCGCGCGCGCGACCGCCATCGCTTCGGCGCCGCTGCGGCAGCCGGCGCGCTTGCCGGGCAAGCCCAGCTCGACCAGTAGCGGCAGCGGGCGCGCGAGGCCGTGCGCGGCGACCGCCTGCGCCAGGCGCTGCACGCCGGCCTGCGAGTCGACCAGCGCAAAGAATTCGAAATCGGGATCGCCGTGCATCAGCGCGAGCACGCTGCGGATATCGGCCGGCGCCACCAGCTGGTTGGCCAGCAGCACGCGGCGCACGCCGAAGCGGTGGGCGATCTGCACCTGGGTCGCGCTGGCCAGCGTGATGCCCCAGGCGCCGTTCGCCAGCTGGGCGCCGAACAGCTGCGGGCTCATGGTGGTCTTGCCGTGCGGGGCCAGCGTGGCGCCGTACTGTTCGCAGAAGCGGCGCATCCAGTCGAGATTGTGGTGCAGCGCGGACGTCTTGAGGACCGCGGCCGGAAAGCTGGTCTCGCCCCGCAGCAGGTTCCAGCCCTGCATCCCGATCGCACCTTGGCGCAGCGGTTCGGTGATCGGCAGGCCCTTCACGCCGGGTTGCAGCAGTTGTTCGTCGAGCGCGGCCAGCGCCAGCCCGCCATGGGGAAGAATGTTCATCATGTGTCCTTGTCGTCGGCCAGCACCTGCTGCAGGCGGCGTTCGTAATGGTTCAAGAAATCGCGGGTGACCGCGTAATATTCGGTGTCTTCGTAGGCGACCTGGCTGATGCCGGCGCCGTCGAACTGCATGATTTTAGCGCGCGGATAGGCCAGCAGGATAGGCGAATGGGTCGCGATGATGAATTGCGCGCCGCCCTTCGCCAACTGGTGGATGGCCGACGGCGCGGCCAGCTGGCGGTTCGGCGAGAGCGCCGCCTCGGATTCGTCGAGCAGGTAGATAGGCGCCGCTGTCCACATCCGCATCGTCGCGCACGGAAATTTCGCGCAGATAGGGTTTGGCCGCCAGGTTCATGAGGATCCGATCAACGATAAAAAAGCACCACCCGCAGGCAGTGCTTTTTGGATGACACGCAGCGCCAACGCTCAGGACATGTGCTGCCCGCCGTTGATCGCGATATTCGCGCCGGTGACGAAGGCCGCTTCGTCCGACGACAGATATGCCACCAGGCCCGCCACTTCTTCCGGCTTGCCGAGGCGCGCCATCGGAATCTGCGGGATGATCTTGCTGTCGAGGACTTCCTGCGGGATCGCCATCACCATCTTGGTGCCGATGTAGCCGGGCGAGATGGTGTTCACCGTGACCCCCTTGCGCGCGACTTCCAGCGCCAGCGCCTTGGTGAAACCATGCATGCCGGCCTTCGCCGCCGAGTAGTTGGTCTGCCCGAAAGCGCCCTTCTGCCCGTTCACCGAGGAGATGTTGATGATGCGGCCCCAGCCGCGATCGACCATGCCGTCGCAGACCGGCTTGGTCATGTTGAACACCGAGTCGAGATTGGTGGCCATGACGGCGTCCCAATTCGGCTTGTCCATCTTCTTGAAGGTCATGTCGCGCGTGATGCCGGCGTTGTTGACCAGCACGTCGATCGGGCCGACCTCCTTCTCGATCATCGCCACGCAGGTCTGGGCCGAATCGTAATCGGCCACGTCGCATTCATAGGCCTTGAAATCATAGCCCTGTTCCTTGGTGGTCGCGAGCCAGTCATTGACCCTGTTGTTACCAGGCGAATAGGTGGTGACGACTTTATATCCCAGCGCGGCAAGCTTGATGCAGACAGCCTCGCCCAAGCCGCCCATCCCGCCGGTTACTAATGCAACTCTAGCCATTTGTCTTCTCCTGTTTTTATCTGTCTACTCCGAACAAACGGGGCGTCAGTCCCGTTCGATTGCCAATGCGACGCCCATCCCTCCCCCGATACACAGACTGGCCAGGCCGCGCTTGGCGTCGCGACGCGCCATTTCGTACAACAGGGTGACCAGGATGCGCGCGCCGGAGGCGCCGATCGGGTGGCCGAGCGCGATGGCGCCGCCGTTGACGTTGATCTTGCTGGTGTCCCAGCCCATTTCCTTGTTGACCGCCACCGCCTGCGCGGCGAAGGCTTCGTTAATTTCCATCAGGTCCACGTCCTGGTGGGTCCAGCCGGCCTTTTGCAGGCACAGCCTGGTGGCCGAGACCGGCCCCATGCCCATGATCGCCGGGTCCAGGCCGGCCGAGGAATAGGCCTTGATGCGCGCCAGCGGCGTCAAGCCCAGCGCTTTGGCCTTGGAAGCGGACATCATGATGACCGCCGCCGCGCCGTCGTTCAGGCCGGAGGCGTTGCCGGCCGTGACCGTACCCTCCTTGTTGAACGCGGGGCGCAGGCTGGCCAGCGATTCGAGCGTCGTGCCGTGCTTCGGATACTCGTCGGTATCGAACAGCACCGGACCTTTTTTGGAGGGGATTTCGAGCGCGATAATCTCGTCCTTGAACTTGCCGGCCTTTTGCGCGGCCTCGGCCTTTTGCTGCGAGGCCAGCGCGAACGCGTCCTGCTCGGCGCGCGAGATCTCGAATTTCTTGGCGACGTTTTCGGCCGTCACCCCCATGTGGTACTGGTTGTAGACGTCCCACAGGCCGTCGACGATCATGGTGTCGACCAGCTTGGCGTCGCCCATGCGGAAGCCGTCGCGCGAACCGGGCAGCACGTGCGGCGAGGCGCTCATGTTTTCCTGGCCGCCGGCGATGATGATGCTGGCGTCGCCGCATTTGATGGCCTGGGCCGCGAGGTGGGTGGCCTTGAGGCCGCTGCCGCAGACTTTGTTGATGGTGTAGCCGGGCACCATGTTCGGCAGGCCGGCCTTGATCAGCGCCTGGCGCGCCGGGTTCTGGCCGACGCCTGCGGTCAGCACCTGGCCCATGATGACTTCATCGACGGTGGCGGGATCGGCGCCGATGCGCGCCAGCAGGGTCTTGATCACGTGCGCGCCCAACTCGGCGGCGGGAATCTTGGCGAGCGCGCCGCCAAATTTGCCGACGGGGGTACGGCCGGCGGCCACGATTACGACGTCTTCCATGTGTCTCTCCTGGGTTACGAGTGGGCGCGGTACGCGATGATGCGGTCCATTCTAGCCATGCACGGCGCGACATTCCAGCGCCGCACGACTGGGACGCGATGAACCGGTCAGTGTTTAAGCAAAATCAATCTTATCAGCTTATCCATCGAAAACAATCGGTGATTCTGCGTAGATCGAAATAATGTATTTACATTGCACGCTCAGCTCAACAGCTTGATACCGTCCAGCGTGCGCGCACATTGTTGCCGTATCACATTGACGAAATCGCCCACGAAAGCCTTGCGCTCGAATGCCGTCGGTACCGACACGAACAGGTCGCTCCACAGACCCTGCTCGCCGATCGGCTTGGCGCTCACATAGTCGTAATCGACATAGTTCTTGATCGCCCAGTTGGGCAGCGCGGCCACCCCGCGGCGGCTGGCCACCAGTTGCAGGATGGCGACCGTCAGCTCGGCGGTCCGGCGTTCGAAGCGCACGCCGGCCGGGCGCAGCACTTCGCGGATCAGGTCGATGCGCTGCTCCGGCACCGGGTAGGTGATCACGGTCTCGCCTTCGAAATCGGCGGCCGTCAGCCGGCGCTGGGTGTTCAGGCGGTGCTTTTGCGCCAGCACCGCCAGGATCTCGAAGCGGAACAGCGGGAACACCGCGAAGCCGGGCCCGCATGCCGAGCCGATCACGAGGTCGGCCTCGCCGCTGCGCAGCAACTCGGCCGGCTCGCTGTGGAAGCCCGACACCAGGTCGATCTCGACCTCGGGCCAGCGCTGGCGGAACGCGTCCATCACCGGCATCAGCCAATCGAAACAGGTGTGGCATTCGAGCGCCACGCGCAGCTGGCCCTTGTCGCCCTGCGCCAGGCGGGTCACGTCGCGCTCGGCCTGGTCCACCTTGGGCAGCACGAAATCGGCCAGTTCGAGCAGCCGGCTACCGGTGGCGGTGAATGCGATCGGCACCGATTTTCGCTCAAACAGCGGCGAACCGTATCGATCCTCTATTAACTTGACTTGATGGGACAGGGCCGACTGGGTCAGGTTGAGAAGCTGGGCGGCGCGTACCAGACTGCCGGCGGAACGCAGGGCGCTAAGGGTGCGCAGGTGACGAAGTTCTAGCATGGGATCGCTTTTGTATGAATTTATTTCATGCGAAACCCCAAAAGGTTTCGTTTTGATTATAGATCACTTTGCCGCACACTTTACCTGCCAAACATTAAATCTAGATGACATCATGATGAATTTACAAACCCACATCCTCGGCTTCCCGCGCATCGGCGCCCACCGCGAGCTCAAGTTCGCCCTCGAGGCGCACTGGCGCGGCGAGACCGGCGAGCAGGCGCTGGAAGAGGTCGGCCGCAGCCTGCGCGCACGCCACTGGGCCTTGCAGGCGGCGGCCGGTCTCGGCCACGTCACGGTCGGCGACTTCGCGTTCTACGACCAGGTCGCCAACCACATCCAGCTGTTCGGCTGCGAGCCGGCGCGCTTCGGCTTCGGCCCGCACGAGTCGCAACTGGCGCGCTACTTTGCGATGGCGCGCGGCGACAGCCGCGAGCACGGCGCGTGCTGCGGCGGCCATCCGGCGTCCGGCGGCGCGCGCCACGCGCTCGAAATGACGAAATGGTTCGACACCAATTACCACTACCTGGTGCCCGAATTTTCGCCCGAGACCAGCTTCGCGCTGGCTTGCGAGCGCCTGTTCGACGAAGTGGCCGAAGCGCGCGCGCTGGGCCACGCGGTCAAGGCGGTGCTGCTCGGGCCGCTGTCCTTCCTCTGGCTGGGCAAGGCAAAGGCCGCCGGCTTCGACCGCCTGAGCCTGCTCGAACGCCTGCTGCCGGCCTACGGCGCGGTGCTCGCGCGGCTCAAGGCGCAGGGCGTGGACTGGGTGCAGCTGGACGAGCCCATCCTCGGCCTCGACCTGCCGCCGGCCTGGCGCAACGCCTTCGACAGCAGCTACTGGCAGTTGAACCAGGCCGGCGCCCAGCTGATGCTGGCGACCTATTTTTCGCCGCTGGAAGAGAACCTCAGCATGGCGTGCCGGCTGCCGGTGGCCGGCCTGCACGTGGACGGCATCCGCGCACGCCAGGAGCTGACCAGCATCAGCGATTGGCTGCCGGTGCCGAAGGTGCTGTCGGTCGGCATCGTCGATGGCCGCAACATCTGGCGCACCGACCTCGACGCGGCGCTCGACGTGCTGCGGCCGTTGCTCGAGCGGCGCGGCCAGCTGTGGATCGCGCCCTCATGCTCGCTGCTGCATGTGCCGTTCAGCCTCGCCGGCGAGCACGCGCTCGATCCCGACGTGAAGTCGTGGATGGCGTTCGCCACCGAGAAGCTGGACGAGCTGGCCACGCTCAAGGCCGCGCTCGACGGCAGCGGCGCCGAGGCGCCGCTGGCGGCCGCGCGCGCGGCCATCGCCGGCCGCGCCCGTAGCGGCCGGGTACACAAGGACCAGGTCGCGGCGCGCCTGCAAGCCCTGGCGCCGAACGCCGACCGGCGCGCCTCCGGCTTCGCCCAGCGCCAGGCGCTGCAGCGCGCGCGCTTCAAGCTGCCGGCCTACCCGACCACCACCATCGGTTCGTTCCCGCAGACGCCGGCGATCCGCGCCGCGCGCGCCGGCTTCAAGAGCGGCCAGCTGGATGCGGCCGCGTATGAGGCGGCGATGCGCGCCGAGATCGCGCACGCGGTCGGCCGCCAGGAAGCGCTGGGCCTGGACGTGCTGGTGCACGGCGAAGCCGAGCGCAACGACATGGTCGAATACTTCGGCGAGCAGCTCGACGGCTTTGTGTTCACCCGGCTCGGCTGGGTGCAGTCGTACGGCTCGCGCTGCGTCAAGCCGCCGGTGATTTTCGGCGACGTGGCGCGCCCGCGCGCGATGACCGTGGACTGGACCGTGCACGCGCAAAGCCTGTCGTCGCGGCCGATGAAGGGCATGCTGACCGGCCCGATCACGATCCTGCAATGGTCCTTCGTGCGCGACGACCAGCCGCGCGCCCGCACCGCGCTGCAGATCGCGCTGGCGATCCGCGACGAGGTGGCCGACCTCGAACAGGCCGGCATCGGCATCATCCAGATCGACGAGCCGGCGATTCGCGAGGGCCTGCCGCTGCGGGTCGCGCGCTGGGAGGAGTACCTGACCTGGGCCACGCGCGCCTTCCGCGTGGCGGCCAGCGTCGCGGGCGACGCGACCCAGGTGCACACCCATATGTGCTACGCCGAGTTCAACGACATCCTGCCGCAGATCGCGGCGATGGATGCCGACGTGATCACCATCGAGACCAGCCGCTCGGACATGGAGCTGCTCGACGGCTTCGGCAAGTTCCGCTATCCGAACGAGATCGGGCCGGGGGTGTACGACATCCATTCGCCCGCCGTGCCGAGCACCGCGGCCATCGTGCGCCTGCTGCAAAAGGCGGCGCAGGTGATCCCGGCGGCGAATTTGTGGGTCAATCCGGATTGCGGCTTGAAGACCCGCGGCTGGGCCGAGACCGAGGCCGCGCTGGCGAATATGGTGGAGGCGGCGCGCCAGATGCGGGCCGCTGTTTAGCTGCGCGTTGCGGGCGTGGGCATGGTTCCCATACCCACCCTACCGCCTCTACCATATCCGTAGGGTGGGTATGGGGACCATGCCCACGCGGAGGGCGGGAACATAATCGCCGCCTGGCTTCGTTGCCAAGCGGCACATGCCGCCAAACACTCCCCTTCCGGCAATTTTCACAGTAGAATGCACGGGCCTGCGCCAACCCGAACTGTTTATGCCAAGAAGCCCGTCCCAGTTGCCCATCGAAATCAAGATTTCGACGGTCGTCGCCATCTCCACCATCCTGCACTCTTCCGACCCGGTAGCGATCGATGCGGCCCTCAAGCAAATGACGGGCGGGGTGTCGGATTTCTTCGAGGATGAGTTCGCGGTGATCGACATCGGCGCGATCGCCGCCGATACCCCCCGCATCGACTGGCAGCTGCTGATCGACCTGCTCAAGAAGTACCGCCTGAATGCGGTCGCGGTGCGCGGCGCGCTGCCGGCCATGGCCGACGCGATCCGCGCGCGCGGCCTGTCGCTGGACGATGGCGGCACCGGCAAGCTCACGCCGCGCCAGGATGCGGAGGCGCCGCCGGCGGTCAGCGCCGCGCCGGCCCCGATTCCCGCGCCCGCCCCCGCGCCGCTGCCGGCGGCGGCCACCGCGGTCGTCACGCCGGGCACCATGATCATCGACACCCCGGTGCGGGCCGGCCAGCGCATCTACGCGCGCGGCTGCGACCTGATCATCACCGCGGTGGTCAACAACGGCGCGGAAATCATCGCCGACGGCAGCATCCATGTGTATGCGGCGCTCAACGGGCGCGCGCTGGCCGGCGCCTCCGGCAATGCCGAGGCGCGCATCTTCGCACTCGCAATGCAGCCCGAGCTGGTCTCGATCGCCGGCGTGTACCGCACCTTCGACGAAGGCTTCCCGCCCGAGCTCGCACGCCAGCCGGCACAAATTCGTTTGGTCGGCGACCGAATCGATATACTATCGCTCAGTCCGGCTAGCCGCGCCTAACCATCCGACACTAAAAAGGACCTATTTGTGGCAAGAATTATTGTTGTGACCTCCGGCAAGGGCGGCGTCGGGAAGACGACCTCCAGCGCCAGTTTTTCCACCGGCCTGGCCACCCGCGGCCACAAGACCGCCGTTCTCGACTTCGACGTGGGCCTGCGTAACCTCGACCTGATCATGGGTTGCGAGCGGCGCGTGGTCTACGACCTGATCAACGTGATCAACGGCGAAGCCAGCCTGAACCAGGCGCTGATCAAGGACAAGCACTGCGACAACCTGTTCATCCTGCCCGCTTCGCAGACGCGCGACAAGGACGCGCTGTCGGAAGAAGGCGTCGAGCGCGTGCTGCACGACCTGATCAACATGGGCTTCGAATACATCATCTGCGACTCGCCGGCCGGCATCGAGCACGGCGCGCTGATGGCGCTGACCTTCGCCGACGAAGCGATCATCGTGACCAATCCGGAAGTGTCGTCGGTGCGCGATTCGGACCGCATCCTCGGCATCATCCAGGCCAAGTCGCGCCGCGCCCAGACCGGCGCCGAGCCGGTCAAGGAACACCTGCTGATCACCCGCTACTCGCCGAAACGGGTGGAAGCGGACGAGATGCTGTCGCACGAGGACGTGCAGGAAATCCTGCGCATCCCGCTGATCGGCATCATTCCCGAGTCCGAGTCGGTGCTGCATGCCTCGAACCAGGGCAATCCGGCGATTCATTTCAAGGGCACCGACGTGGCCGAGGCCTACGAGGACGTGGTCTCGCGCTTCCTCGGCCAGGACGTGCCGCTGCGCTTCACCGCCTACGAAAAGCCGGGCCTGCTGCAGCGTATCTTTGGGGTAAAGTGATATGGCCTTGCTCTCATTCCTGTTCCCCTCCAAGCCGAAGAGCGCATCGGCGGCCAAGGAGCGGCTGCAAATCATCATCGCGCGCGAACGCCACCACCGCAGCGGCCCGGATTTCCTGCCGGCCCTGCACAAGGAATTGATCGAAGTGATCTCGAAGTACACCAAGGTCAACGCCGACGACATCAAGATTTCGCTGGATCGCCAGGGCAACCTCGAAGTGCTGGACGTCAACGTGGTGCTGCCGGACGCCTAATCGGCCGGCGCCACCATCAATTCCCGCGCCACCGTGGCGCAGGCTTCCACGTGCTGGTAGCCGAGCTGACGGAACACCGTAAAGCCGATCGCGGCCGCGGCCACCTGCCCGGCGATCGGCACCACCCGCGCCGCGCTGCGCGCCAACATCTTGATCCCCGTGCGTTTGAATAGCTGCAGCACCAGCTCGCGCGTGATGAGCTTGCCGACCAGCATGCCGCCGATCCCGACCGCCGCCTCGTAGGCGATCAGCCGGTGGCGCGGCTGCAGGCGGTCGATCTGGGCCGGCGTCAGGCCGAAGGCCTGGTTGACGTCGTCCACCAGCAAGGCGAACAGCGACAGGTCGGACATCACGTCGACGCCGGGAATCGGCACCGCCGACACCCCGGCCGAAATCACCGCGCG
>Ga0193702_1000328_pt1 | contig 18331 bp, 18 predicted proteins | sample U3a1metaG_FD_143060 | JGI IMG/M metagenome (GOLD analysis project Ga0193702, IMG submission 143060) | Soil microbial communities from a riparian zone of the East river system, Colorado, United States - U3a1 | ecosystem: Environmental > Terrestrial > Soil > Riparian zone | place: USA: East River... | reverse complement strand
AACACGATGCCGAACACCAGGATCGTGTGGTTGGCCGAACCGGAACCGGAGATCTTCGCCACTTCGCTCAGGTCGAGCGAGCCGGTGGCGCCGTACACCATCGAGATCCCGTACAACAGGAAGCCGGACGCCAGCGCGCCGAGGATGAAGTACTTCATCGCCGCCTCGGTCGCGACCGCATGGTCGCGGCGCAGCGCCACCAGCGCGTACAGCGAGAGCGACATCAGTTCGAGGCCGAGATAGATGATCAGCATGTTGTTACCGGAGATCATGACCATCTGGCCCAGCATCGCGAACAGCGCGAGCACATAGAATTCGCCGCCCAGGTTCCCCGACATCATGCCGCGCTCGGTCGCGTACTGGCGCGAGTAGATCAGCGTGATGCCGACCGCGAGGTAGGTGAACAGCTTGAGCAGGTTCGACATCGGGTCCGACACGAACATGTTCGAGAAGGTGTAGACCGTAGCGCCGGCGCTCAAGTCGGCGTAGCTGAACACGCCGCACACCACCAGTGTCGCCAGCGACAGCGCGTAGGTCAGCGAGCGCCTGGCATCCGACAGGAACATGTCGATCAACAGGATCGCGGAGGCGGCGACCAGCAGAAAGATTTCGGCGTACACCGGGATCAGGTTGGGGTTAGTCATTTGATTCATTCTGATTGATGGCAGCGTTATGGCAGCTTGGAGATGGCGACGTGCTTGAGCAGGTCGGCAACCGAGGTTTGCATGGTGTCGGTGAACGGCGCCGGGTACAGGCCCATGAAGATCACGGCGATCGCCAGCACCGCGAACATCAGGAACTCGCGCTGGTTCATGTCGGTCAGTTCGTCCACGTGCTTGTTGCCGATCTCGCCGAACACCACGCGCTTGACCATCCACAGCGAATACGCCGCGCCGAAGATCAGGGCGGTCGCGGCCAGCATGCCGATCCAGAAGTTGTACTGCACCGCGCCGAGGATCACCATGAACTCGCCGACGAAGCCGGAGGTCGCGGGCAGGCCGCAGTTCGCCATCGAGAACAGCACCAGGAAAGCGGCGAATTTCGGCATCCGGTTCACCACCCCGCCGTAGTCGGCGATCTGGCGCGAGTGCATGCGGTCGTACAGCACGCCGATCGAGAGGAACATGGCGCCCGAGATGAAGCCGTGCGAGATCATCTGCACGATGCCGCCCTGGGTGGCCATCTCGTTGAAGGTGAAGAAGCCGAGCGTGACGAAGCCCATGTGGGCGATCGAGGAATACGCGACCAGCTTCTTCATGTCGGCCTGCACCAGCGCGACCAGGCCGATGTAGATCACGGCGATCAGCGACAGCGTGATGATGAAGCCGGCCAGGTAATGGCTGGCGTCGGGCGCGATCGGCAGCGAGAACCGCAGGAAGCCGTAGGCGCCGAGCTTGAGCATGATCGCCGCCAGCACCACCGAACCGCCGGTCGGCGCTTCGACGTGGGCGTCCGGCAGCCAGGTGTGGACCGGCCACATCGGCACCTTGACCGCAAAGGCCATCAGGAAGGCGAGGAAGATCAGGATCTGCTGGTGCATCGTCAGCGGCAGTTTTTGCCAGGCGAGGATGTCGAAGCTGCCGCCCGATTTGTTATACAGGTAGACGATCGCCACCAGCGTGAGCAGCGAACCGAAGAAGGTGTAGAGGAAGAACTTGAACGCCGCGTACACCCGGTTGGCGCCGCCGAACACGCCGATGATGATGAACATCGGGATCAGCGTGGCCTCGAAGAAGAAGTAGAACAGCAGGCCGTCGAGCGCGCAGAACACGCCGACCATCAGGCCGGACAGGATCAGGAAGGCGCCCATGTACTGGGCGATGCGCTGCTCGATCACCTGCCACGCCGAGATCACCACGATGATGGTGATGAAGGCGGTCAGCGGCACGAACCACAGCGACAGGCCGTCGATGCCGAGCGCGTACATGATGTTGAAGCGGCCGATCCAGGGCGTGCTTTCGACGAACTGCATGCCGTGCGCGGCGTTGTCGAAGTGATGGACCAGCGCCAGCGTCGGCAGGAAGCTGACGATCGCGCCGACCAGCGACAGCACGCGGGTCAGGCCCGGCTTCTTGTCGCCGCCGACGGCGAGCACCAGCATGCCGAAGATAATCGGGAGCCAGATCGACAGGCTCAGGAACGGAGGATAGGTGGAAATCGTAGACTGCATCATGTTGTCGTTATCTTTGCCTGATTAAGCGTGCCAGAACGGGAAGAAATACAGCAGCGTACCGAGCACGCCGAGGATCATCACAAACGCATAGTGGTAGATATAACCGGTCTGCGCCTGGCGGACGATCGACGAGACCCAGCCCACGAGTTTCGCGCTTCCATTGACGACCAGGCCGTCGATCAGGCCCTTGTCGCCGACATTCCACAATCCGCCGCCCAGCAGGCGTGCGCCGCCGGCAAAGACAACGTCGTTGAACTTGTCCATGTAGTACTTGTTGTCCAGCAGGGTGTGCAGCGCGTGGAACTTCGCGAAGAACCACGCCGGCACCTTGCGGTTGACCATGTAGCAGTAGTAGGCCGAGCCCACGCCGGCGGCGGCCAGCCAGAACGGCAGGCTGGTGAAGGCGTGCAGGCCCATCTCGAGCGCGCCGTGGAATTCTTCGTGCAGCAGTTCCAGCGCCGGGTGGTTTTCGCCGACGACGATCACGCCCTTGAAGAAGTCGCCGAACAGCATCGGGCCGACGGTCAGGTAGCCGATGATCACCGACGGGATGGCCAGCATCACCAGCGGGAACCAGACCACGAATGGCGACTCGTGCGGCTTCTGGCCGGGCGCCAGGCCGTGGGCGTGGTGGTCGTCGTGGTCCTCGTCGTGCGCGTCCGAGTCGTGCCCATGGCTGTGGTGCTGCGCCTTGCCGAAGCGCTCTTCGCCGTGGAACACCAGGAAGTACATGCGGAACGAGTAGAAGGCGGTCACGAACACGCCGGCCAGTACCGCGACGTAGGCAAAGCCCGCGCCCGGCACGTTCGCCGCGTGCGCCGCTTCGATGATGCTGTCCTTCGAATAGAAGCCCGCGAAGAACGGGGTGCCGATCAGCGCCAGGGAACCGAGCAAGGACGTGATCCAGGTGATCGGCATGTACTTGCGCAGGCCGCCCATGTTGCGGATGTCCTGGTCGTGGTGCATGCCGATGATGACCGAGCCGGCGCCGAGGAACAGCAGCGCCTTGAAGAAGGCGTGGGTCATCAGGTGGAACACGGCGATCGAATAGGCCGAAGAGCCCAGCGCCACCGTCATGTAGCCGAGCTGCGACAGGGTCGAGTAGGCGACCACGCGCTTGATGTCGTTCTGGATGATGCCGAGGAAGCCCATGAACAGCGCGGTGATCGAGCCGATCACCAGCACGAAGGACAGCGCGGTGTCGGACAGCTCGAACAGCGGCGACATGCGGGCCACCATGAAGATGCCGGCCGTGACCATGGTCGCGGCGTGGATCAGCGCGGAGATCGGGGTCGGGCCTTCCATCGAGTCGGGCAGCCACACGTGCAGCGGGAACTGGGCCGACTTGCCCATCGCGCCGATGAACAGGCAGATGCAGGCGGCGGTCAGCAGCGGCCAGCCGGTGGCGGCGACCTGCATCGCGGCCAGCGCCTCGCGCTGGGCGAATACTTCCTGGTAGTTCATCGAGCCGGCATAGGCCAGCAGCAGGCCGATGCCGAGGATGAAGCCGAAGTCGCCGACGCGGTTGACCAGGAACGCCTTCATGTTGGCGAAGATCGCGGTCGGACGCGTGTACCAGAAGCCGATCAGCAGGTAGGACACCAGGCCCACCGCTTCCCAGCCGAAGAACAGCTGCAGGAAGTTGTTGGCCATGACCAGCATCAGCATCGAGAAGGTGAACAGCGAGATGTACGAGAAGAAGCGGTTGTAACCCTCGTCCTCGGCCATGTAGCCGATCGTGTAGATGTGCACCATCAGCGACACGAAGGTCACCACGCACATCATCATGGCCGACAGCGCATCGATCTGGAAGCCGACTTCCATCTTCAGGGTGCCGACCGTCATCCAGTTGTAGATGGCGCCGTTGAAGCTGGCGCCGTCCAGCACCGCCAGCAGGGTTTGCGCGGACAGGATGAAGGCGATCAGCACACCGAGGATGGTGACCGTGTGCGAGGTCTTGCGGCCGACCGCGTTGCCCAGGAATTTGGTGCCGAGCAGACCCGCGATCGCAGCGCCGGCCAAAGGCGCCAGCGGTACGGCCAAAAGGAGGTTGGGGTTAAGAAGTTGACCCGCCATGTTGAACCTTAATCGTTATTTTTTCGAGGATGTATTCACGCCGACCGGCTTAGCCCTTCAGGCTGTCCAGGTCTTCCACATTGATCGTGTCCAGGTTACGGAACAGGACCACCAGGATCGCCAGCCCGATGGCCGATTCGGCCGCCGCGACAGTCAGGATGAAGAACACGAAGATCTGTCCCGCCGCGTCGCCCAGGTAATGCGAGAAGGCGACGAAATTCAGGTTCACCGCCAGCAGCATCAGTTCGATGGCCATCAGCAGGATGATGATGTTTTTCCGGTTCAGGAAGATCCCGACCACCGAGATCGCGAACAGGATCGCGCCCAGGACCAGGTAGTGTGCAAGCGATAATGTCATGTTGGCTCCTTGGCTTTGGCTTCCTGCGCGGCGGCGGCGGCCAGCGCGGCCGCTTTCGATGCGGCGTCGATAGCCGGCTGGTCGACCGTCGCCATCTTGACGATGCGCAGGCGGTCGTTGCGCTTGACGCGCACCGCATCGCCGGCGTCGAAATGCTTGGTGTCCTTGCGCTTGCGCAGGGTCAGCGCGACGGCGGCGATGATCGCCACCAGCAGCACCACGGCGGCGATCTCGAAAGCGTAGATGTAGCGGGTGTAGATCAGCAGGCCGAGCTCCTTGGTGCCGCCGATGTTGGTGCCGTTCGCCACCGGCACCTGCTCGAAGCTCAGGAAGCCCTTCCACAGCACGGCCGCCATTTCGAGCACGATCAGCGCGCCCACGCCGGACGCCAGCGGCAAGTAACCCCAGAAGCCTTCGCGCATGCGGTCGATGTTAATGTCCAACATCATCACCACGAACAGGAACAGCACCATCACCGCGCCGACGTACACCAGCACCAGCACGATGGCGAGGAACTCGGCCTTCAGCAGCATCCAGATACCGGCCGCGTTGAAGAAGGCGAGCACCAGGAACAGCGCCGCGTGCACCGGATTGCGGGCCGTGATGACGCGCGTCGCGGCGATGATCATGATCGCCGAGAACACGTAGAACAAAGCAGTTTGAAATTCCATGACGTAAGCCAGTCCTACTCTGATTAGCGGTACGGAGCGTCGGCGGCGCGGGCCGCGGCGATCTCGTTTTCGTAGCGGTCGCCGACTGCCAGCAACATCTCTTTGGTGTAGTACAGATCGCCGCGCTTCTCGCCGTGGTACTCCAGCACGTGGGTCTCGACGATCGAATCGACCGGGCAGGACTCTTCGCAAAAGCCGCAGAAGATGCACTTGGTCAGGTCGATGTCATAGCGCGTGGTGCGGCGCGAACCGTCCTCGCGCTGTTCCGATTCGATCGTGATCGCCAATGCCGGGCACACCGCCTCGCACAGTTTGCAGGCGATGCAGCGCTCTTCCCCGTTCGGGTAGCGGCGCAGCGCGTGCAGGCCGCGGAAGCGCGGCGACATCGGGGTCTTCTCTTCCGGATACTGCACGGTGATTTTGCGCGAGAACATATACTTTCCCGTCAGCGCCATCCCTTTGATGAGTTCGGTCAGCATCATGCTGCCGAAGAAGTCTTTAACTCGTTCCATGTTTCCTGTTCCTTACTTCCAAATGTTCCAGGACGTTTGCATCCAGCCTGCGACCAGGACCAGCCATACCAGCGTCAGCGGAATAAACACTTTCCAGCCCAGACGCATGATCTGGTCGTAGCGGTAGCGCGGGAACGTACCGCGGACCCAGACGAACAGCGACACGATAAAGAAGGCTTTCGCAAACAACCAGAAGAAGCCGCCGAAGCCGCCGCCGAATTCGAGGAACTTGAAGGGCGCTTCCCAGCCGCCCAGGAACATGACCGCCGCCAGGGTGCCGATCAGGATCATGTTGGCGTATTCGGCCAGCATGAACATCGCGTAGGACATGCCCGAGTATTCGACCATGTGGCCGGCCACGATTTCGGACTCGCCTTCCACCACGTCGAACGGGTGGCGGTTGCACTCGGCCAGGCCGGAGGTCAGGTAGACCACGAACAGCGGCAGCAGCGGAATGAAGTTCCACGACACCAGGTTCAGGCCGTGCTCGACGCCCCAACCTTGGCCGGCGACGATGTCGGAGAAGTTCAGGCTGCCCGAGACCATCAGCACCACCACCAGCACGAAGCCCATCGGGATTTCGTAGGAAATCATCTGGGCCGAGGCGCGCATCGCGCCCATGAAGGAGTACTTCGAGTTCGAGGCCCAGCCGGCGATGATGATGCCGTACACCTCGATCGAGGTGATCGCCATCAGCAGCAGCAGGCCGGCGTTGACGTTGGCCAGCGCCACTTGCGGGCCGAACGGCACCACCGACCAGGCGGCCAGCGCCGGCATGATGGTCATGATCGGGCCGATCACGAACAGGGCGCCCTGGGCCTTGGTCGGGATCACGATTTCCTTGAACAGCAGCTTGAGCGCATCGGCGATCGGCTGCAGCAGGCCGGCCGGACCGACGCGGTTGGGGCCGATACGGATCTGGATCCAGCCGATCAGCTTGCGCTCCCACAGCGTCGCGTAGGCAACCAGGCCCATCAGCGGCAGCAGCACGCACAGGATCTTGATCATGGTCCAGGCCAGCGGCCAGACCGGGCCCAGCAGGCTGGAGCCGTTGCTGGTGATGGTGGTAATCACATTGTCCATTACGCGCCCTCCCCGGCTTTTTCAACTTGGATCGCACCGAACATCGCGCCCAGGGCCGCGGTGGACGGATGGGCGGCGCCCACGCGCACCGCGTTGGCCGGCAGGCGGGCATCGATGCCGGCCACCAGGATCGCGCTGCCCGAGCCTTGCGAGACCTTGACCTTGTCGCCGGCTTTCACGCCCAGCCTGGCGGCCAGCGCGGCCGGCAGGTGGGCCAGCGGCGCTTGCGCGTCGGCCGTGCGCAGCAGCGGTTCGGAGCGGCGCGCGATGGCGTCGGCGAAGTAGATCGGCACGTCGGTCACGCGTTCCAGCGCGCCGGCGCTGCCGAAGCTGGCAGCGGTCGGCGCGGTCTTGGCGAGGTTGTTCAGCTTGGCCGACAGGTCGGTCACGCCCTTGCCGAAGACTTCGTCGCGGATCGCTTCGGAGGTTTCGTAGTCGAAGCCCGGCAGGCCGAGCAGGTTGCCCAGCACGCGCAGCACTTTCCAGCCCGGACGGGCGTCGCCCAGCGGCTTGACGCTGCCGTTGAAGCTTTGCGCGCGGCCTTCGCAGTTGACGAAGGTGCCCGAGGTTTCGCTGAACGGCGCAATCGGCAGCAGCACGTCGGCGTAGTCGAAGCCGTGTTTGAAGGCGCTCATCGCGACCACCATCTCGGCGCCGTCCAGCGCGGCGCGGGCTTGTTGCGGGTTGGCCGCATCGAGCTCGGGCTCGGCGTTGAGCAGCAAGTAGGCTTTCTTCGGCGCGGAGAACACCGGCGCGGCGTTCTTCGCATTGGCGCCCACCAGGTAGCCGCCCACCGTGTTGGCCGCTTCGGTCAGGTAGCCGAAGCGGGCGCCGGTCTGCTCGGCGATCCACTGGGCGGCGGCATGCAGCGCCGACGCTTGCGGATGCTGGGCCGCGGCGTTACCGAGCAGGATCGCGCCCGGCAGGTCGGCAGCGGTGAAGCTGGCGGCGATCGCCTTGGCGGCGTCCGACGCTTGGACGTTCTCGAAACCGGCGGGCGCGGCGATCCCCTTGGCGGCGGCCACCGCCACCACCACTTCCGACAAGGCGGCGAGCCAGTCGGACGGTGCGGCGATCAGCTTGCTCGCGGTCGGGATCAGCAGCTCGTCGTCGGCCGCATGCAGGATGGCCAGCTTGGCGCCGGCCTTGACGGCGGCGCGCAAACGGGTCGCCACCAGCGGATGGTCCTTGCGCAGGAAGGAGCCGATGATGAAGGCGCGCTTGAGCGTCGACAGCTCGGCGATCGGCATGCCCAGCCACGGCGTGACCTGGCCGTCCAGCGCGAAGTCGCTCTGGCGCAGGCGGAACTCGACGTTCTCGGAACCGAAGCCGCGCAGGGCCTTCTGCAACAGGTGGAGTTCTTCGACCGTCGAATGCGGCGTGGCGACGGCGGCGATCGCATCGGCGCCATGTTCATGCTTGATGTTGCGCAGGCCGTGGGCGATGTATTCGAGCGCGGTCTGCCAGTCGGTTTCCTGCCACTGGCCGCCCTGCTTGATCAGCGGCGCGGTCAGGCGCGCCTGGTTGTCCAGCGCTTCGTAGGAGAAGCGGTCCTTGTCCGAGATCCAGCATTCGTTGATGGCGTCGTTCTCGAGCGGGAGCACGCGCATCACCTTGCCGCCCTTGACCTGGACGATCAGGTTGCTGCCCAGCGAATCGTGAGGCGAGACCGACTTGCGGCGCGACAGTTCCCAGGTCCGGGCGCTGTAGCGGAACGGCTTGGAGGTCAGCGCGCCGACCGGGCACAGGTCGATCATATTGCCCGACACTTCGGAGTCGACGGTCTTGCCGACGAAGGCAGTGATCTCGGCGTGCTCGCCGCGGCCCAGCATGCCCAGCTCCATCACGCCGGCCACTTCCTGGCCGAAGCGCACGCAGCGGGTGCAGTGGATGCAACGGGTCATCTCTTCCATCGAGATCAGCGGGCCGGCGTCTTTCGGCGGCACCACGCGCTTGTCTTCTTCGTAGCGCGAACCGGACTTGCCGTAACCGACGGCCAAGTCCTGCAACTGGCATTCGCCGCCCTGGTCGCAGATCGGGCAATCGAGCGGGTGATTGATGAGCAGGAACTCCATCACCGATTTCTGCGCCTGCACCGCTTTCGCGCTGTTCGAGCGCACGATCATGCCGGCCGAGACCGGCGTGGCGCAGGCCGGCAAAGGCTTGGGCGCCTTCTCGACTTCGACCAGGCACATGCGGCAGTTGGCGGCGATCGACAATTTCTTGTGATAGCAGAAGTGCGGGATGTAGGTTCCGAGTTTGTTGGCCGCGTCCATCACCATGCTGCCCGGTGGGACCTCGACCTTCTTACCGTCAATTTCAATTTCAACCATGAGATTTCTCTGGCCTTAGATGTAAGCAGGCACTAAGCAATGCTTGTGCTCGATGTGATATTCAAATTCTTCGCGGAAGTTCTTGATCATGGCGCGCACCGGCATCGCCGCCGCATCGCCCAGCGCGCAGATGGTGCGGCCCTGGATGTTGTCGGCGATCGAGTTCAACATGTCCAGATCGTCGGCGCGGCCCTGGCCGTGCTCGATGCGGTGGATCATGCGGTACAACCAGCCCGTGCCTTCGCGGCATGGGGTGCACTGGCCGCACGATTCTTCGTAATAGAAGTAGGACAGGCGCAGCAGCGACTTGACCATGCAGCGCGTCTCGTCCATCACGATCACGGCGCCGGAACCGAGCATCGAGCCGGCTTTCGCGATCGCGTCGTAGTCCATGTCGGTGGCCATCATGACGTCGCCGGTCAGCACCGGCATCGACGAGCCGCCGGGAATGACCGCCTTGATTTTTTTGCCGTCGCGCATGCCGCCGGCCAGTTCCAGCAGCGTGGCGAACGGCGTGCCGAGCGGCACTTCGTAATTGCCCGGCAAGGCCACGTCGCCCGACATCGAGAAGATCTTGGTGCCGCCGTTGTTCGGCTTGCCCAGCGCGGCGTACTTCTCGCCGCCCATATTCATGACCCAGGGCACCGCTGCGAAGGTCTCGGTGTTGTTGATGGTGGTCGGCTTGCCGTACAGGCCGAACGAGGCCGGGAACGGCGGCTTGAAGCGCGGCTGGCCTTTTTTGCCCTCCAGCGATTCGAGCAATGCGGTTTCTTCGCCGCAGATGTAGGCGCCGTAGCCGTGGAAGGCGTGCAGCTGAAAGCAAAATTCGCTGCCGTGAATCTTGTCGCCCAACATGTTCGCGGCGCGCGCCTCTTCCAGCGCTTCTTCGAAGCGGTCGTAGTCGGCAAAGATCTCGCCGTGGATGTAGTTGTAGCCGACCGTGATGCCCATCGCATAGGCGCCGATGGCCATGCCTTCGATCAGGGCGTGCGGGTTGTAGCGAATGATGTCGCGGTCCTTGAAGGTGCCCGGCTCGCCTTCGTCGGAATTGCAGACGAGGTATTTCTGGCCCGGGAACTGACGCGGCATGAAGCTCCACTTCAGGCCGGTCGGGAAGCCGGCGCCGCCGCGGCCGCGCAGCGAGGATGCCTTCAGTTCGGCGATCACCTGCTCCGGCGTGATCTTCTCGTCCAGGATGCGGCGCAGCGCGCTGTAGCCGCCACGGTTCACGTAATCCTGCAGGTGCCAGTTCTTGCCGTCCAGGCCAGCCAGGATCAGCGGGCCGATGTGGCGATTGTGGAGTGATGTCATTTCTTGAGTTCCTCGACCAGTGCGTCGATCTTGTCGTTCGACATCCAGCTGCACATGCGCTTGTTATTGACCAGCATGACCGGCGCGTCGCCGCAGGCGCCCATGCACTCGCCCTCGACCAGGGTGAAGCGATTGTCGGCGGTGGTTTCGCGGAAGCCGATGCCGAGCTTCTCTTGCAGGTAGTGGGCCGCCTTTTCGCCGCCCGACAGCTGGCACGGCAGGTTGGTGCACACCGAAATCTTGAACTTGCCGACCGGCTTGACGTTGTACATATTGTAGAAGGTCGCCACTTCCTGCACCGCGATGGCGGGCATGCCGAGGTAGTCGGCGACGTCCTGCATCACGTCCGGCGGAAGCCAGCCTTTCTCGTCCTGGGCAATGGCGAGCGCCGCCATGACCGCCGACTGTTTCTGGTCGGGCGGGAACTTGGCGACTTCACGGTCGATTTTTTTGTATGACTGCTCTGATAACAACATGTGTGTGCCTCGAATATGCAAGCGGCTTATCGGTCAATACTGCCGAATACGATGTCCTGGGTTCCAATGATGGTGACGGCATCCGCGATCATGTGGCCGCGCGCCATTTCGTCCAGGCTCTGCAGGTGGGCATAGTCGGGGGCGCGAATCTTCAGGCGGTAGGGCTTGTTGGCGCCGTCGGAGATCAGGTAGATCCCGAACTCGCCCTTCGGATGCTCGACCGCCGCGTAAGCCTCGCCCGGCGGCACGTGCATGCCTTCGGTGAACAGCTTGAAGTGGTGGATCAGCGATTCCATGTTCGACTTCATGTCGGTGCGCTTGGGCGGCGCGACCTTGTTGTTGTCGACCATCACCGGGCCCGGATTGGCGCGCAGCCAGCTCGAAGCCTGCTTGATGATGCGGTTCGACTGGCGCATCTCTTCGACCCGCACCAGGTAGCGGTCGTAGCAGTCGCCGTTGGTGCCGACCGGGATGTCGAATTCCATCTTGTCGTACACCGCGTAGGGCTGCTTCTTGCGCAGGTCCCACTCGATGCCGGAGCCGCGCAGCATGGCGCCGGTGAAGCCCATGGCCTTCGCCGCCTCGGGCGAGACCACGCCGATGCCGACGGTGCGCTGCTTCCAGATGCGGTTGTCGGTCAGCAGGGTCTCGTACTCGTCGACATAGGTGACGAAGCGGCGCGAGAAGTCGTCGATGAAGTCGAGCAGCGAACCCTGGCGCGCTTCGTTGAGCGCGTCGATCGCCTTGGCGCTGCGGATGATCGAGGCCTTGTGCTTGGGCATCGCGTCGGGCAGGTCGCGGTACACCCCGCCCGGGCGGTAGTAGGCCGCGTGCATGCGCGCGCCCGACACCGCCTCGTACACGTCGAACAGGTCTTCGCGGTCGCGGAAGGCGTACAGGAAGGGGCCCATGGCGCCGACGTCGAGCGCGTGCGCGCCCAGCCACATCAGGTGGTTCAGCAGGCGCGTGATCTCGTCGAACATGACGCGGATGTACTGGGCGCGCAGCGGCACTTCGATGCCGAGCAGCTTTTCGATCGCCAGCACATAGGCGTGCTCGTTGCTCATCATCGACACGTAGTCGAGCCGGTCCATATACGGCACCGACTGCAGGTAGGTACGGGTCTCGGCCAGCTTTTCGGTGGCGCGGTGCAGCAGGCCGATGTGGGGATCGGCGCGCTGGATCACTTCGCCGTCGAGCTCGAGCACCAGGCGCAGCACGCCGTGCGCGGCCGGGTGCTGCGGGCCGAAGTTCAGGGTGTAGTTCTTAATCTCAGCCATTATTTCATCCCGTAGGTTTCTTCGCGGATCACGCGCGGAATGATTTCACGCGGCTCGATCGTCACGGGTTGGTAGATCACGCGCTTCTGCTCGGGATCGTAGCGCATTTCGACATAGCCCGAAATCGGGAAGTCCTTGCGGAACGGATGGCCGATGAAGCCGTAGTCGGTCAGGATGCGGCGCAGGTCGTTGTGGCCCTCGAACAGGATGCCGTACAGGTCGAAGGCTTCGCGCTCGTACCAGTTGGCCGAGCGCCACAGGCCGGTCACCGAGGCCACGATCGGCATCGCGTCGTCGGGCGCGAACACGCGTACCCGCAGGCGCCAGTTGTGCTCGAGCGAGAGCAGGTGCGAGACCGCGGCGAACCGCGCGCCGTCCCAGCTGCCTTCGCCGTAGGTCGAGTAGTCGACGCCGCACAGGTCGAGCAGCTGGTCGAAGCGGAGCGCGGGATGGTCGCGCAGGGTCTGCATCGCGGCCAGATAATCGGCGGCCTTGACGACCACGGTCACTTCGCCCAGCGCGCTGCTGACGGCAGCGCCCTCGCCCAATGCGGCTTGCACGGTGCTGGCCAGGGCTTCAATTTTTGATGTCATGGTGGATTCTTAGCGTGCGATGGTGTTGGTGCGCTTGATCTTGTTCTGCAGTTGCAGGATGCCGTACAGCAGCGCTTCCGCGGTCGGCGGGCAGCCCGGCACGTAGATGTCGACCGGCACGATGCGGTCGCAGCCGCGCACCACCGAGTACGAATAGTGGTAGTAGCCGCCGCCGTTGGCGCAGGACCCCATCGAAATGACCCAGCGCGGCTCGGGCATCTGGTCGTAGACCTTGCGCAGCGCCGGCGCCATCTTGTTGCACAGGGTGCCGGCCACGATCATGACGTCGGACTGGCGCGGGGAGGGACGGAACACGACGCCGAAGCGGTCCATGTCGTAACGGGCGGCGCCCGTGTGCATCATTTCGACCGCGCAGCAGGCCAGGCCGAACGTCATCGGGAACATCGACCCGGTGCGTGCCCAGTTGATCAGCTTGTCGGCCGTGGTGGTGATGAAACCTTCGTTTAATACGCCTTCAATTGACATGGCTTATTCCCAATCAAGGGCACCTTTCTTCCAGATATACCAAAAACCGACCACGAATTCGGCGATGAACACCATCATCGTGACGAAACCGGACCAGCCCAGTTCGCGCATCGAGACGCCCCACGGGAAGAAAAACGCCGTTTCCAGATCAAACAAAATAAACAGGATCGCGACCAGGTAGTAGCGGACGTCGAATTTCATGCGCGCGTCTTCGAACGCTTCGAAGCCGCACTCGTAGGGGGACAGTTTGGCGCTGTCGGGCTTGTGGGGAGACAACAGGTAGCCCAGCACTTGGGGGACGATGCCGACGCCGAGGCCGACGAGAATGAACATCAGGACGGGAAAATAATTTTCGAGGTTCACGGTGTGATGGTGCCTATGTTGAACGATCGGTTAATGTAACACTGCGGCTCGCGCAGCGCTTATCGCGCGATCCTGGCTTGACGCCGGGCGCCTGCCACCAGGACCGAACGACTGATCCTCGTAAAAAAGCCAGCTTAGGCTCAGCCCTTGCTGGCTTCTAAATTTCTTGGTGCCGACGGCGAGACTCGAACTCGCACAGCTTGCGCCACTACCCCCTCAAGATAGCGTGTCTACCAATTTCACCACGTCGGCATTGAGACCGCTATTCTACCCTGCCTTAGCACTACTTTTCAATGCACAAATTGCGTTAAAACAAGGATTAAGCGATAAATCTTCACTTCTTTTTACCCTGCAGAATATGTGCTGCACCACATAAAGACTTACTTCGGCACCTGGTTGGCCGGCGATGCGGGCGCGGCCGGTGCGGCGGCTGCCGGCGCCGGGGCGGCGGGGGCCGATGCGGCGGGCGCCGCCGGCAGCGTCGCTGGTACGGCCGGGGCCGGTGCAGTCTTCGGCACGGTGAGGCGCTCCATCAGGCCGCCGCCGCTGGCGGAAGTGCGCTGGGTCGCGAAATGGGCCAGGGCCAGGGTCGACATGAAGAACACCGCGGCCGCGACACCGGTGGCGCGCGACATAAAGTTCGAGGAACCGGTGGCGCCGAACAGACTGCCCGAAGCGCCCGAGCCGAAGGCCGCGCCCATGTCGGCGCCTTTGCCGTGCTGGAGCAAGACCAGGCCGATGATAATCAGGGCAGACAGGACCTGGACGACGACAATCAGATTGAACAAGGTGTTCATTTTATTCCATTTCAAGTTTTAAATGAGTTATGCGGCAGCGTGGACGATGGCCAAAAACTCGGCCGCCTTCAATGCTGCCCCGCCGATCAGACCGCCATCGATGTCCGGCTGGGCCATCAGTTCCTTGGCGTTATCGGGCTTCATGCTGCCGCCGTACAAAATCGGCACGGTGTCGGCCGCGATTGCATGCCGTTCCTTCAATTGCGCGCGCAACTGCGCGTGCACTTCCTGCGCCATCTGCGGCGTCGCGGTCTTGCCGGTGCCGATCGCCCACACCGGCTCGTAGGCGACGACGATGCGCGCGACCGCCGCATCGTCGAGCAGGGCCAGCACGGCGCCAAGCTGGGCGCCGACCACGGCGGCGGTCTGCCCGGCCTCGCGCTGGGCCAGGGTTTCGCCCACACAAACGATGGGCACCAGCCCCGCGCCTAATGCTGCGACAGCTTTTTGGGCCACAAGTTCATTGCCCTCGGCATGACAGGCGCGGCGCTCGGAGTGACCGACGATCACGTAGCGGCAGGCGAAATCGGCCAGCATGGCGGCCGACACGTCGCCGGTGTGGGCGCCGGCCGCATGGGCCGAGACATCCTGCGCGCCCCAGCCGAGCGGGCCGCCGCCGAGCGCCGCTTCGCACTGGGACAGATAGGGGGCCGGCACGCAGACCGCGCAGGCCGCCGGGGCATTGCCAAGGCCGGCGACGATGCCCGACAACAGGCTGGCGTTGCCGGCACGGCTGCCGTTCATCTTCCAGTTCCCGACGACGAGTTTGCGACGCATAGTAGCCCAGATTCAAATAACCCGCCATTTTAACCGCCGTTCAGATGGCGGTCAAACAAGGGGGACATTCGGCAGGGCTCAGCTGCTGGCGCCGGTACGCGACTGGGTCGGCAGCGGCGTGCCGGGACGCCAGCCGCGCGACATCGCCTGGCCTTCCTCGATCTGTTCCTGGGTCATCTGCTTGGAGACCGAGGCGCGCTGCTCGATCGCGTTGGCGTTGCCATTGGCCGCGGCCAGGTTCCACAGCATGTAGGCCAGCACCACGTCCTGCGGCATACCGGCCACGTGGTAGCGGTACATCAGCCCGAGCGCGCTCTGGGCCTCGGCATGGCCCTGCTCGGCCGCCTTGCGGAACCAGGCGATCGCGGTCTTCTGGTCTTGCGGCACCGCGTTGCCGGTGTAATACATGGCGCCCACCACGTACTGGGCGTCGGCCTTGCCCTGCAGCGCCGCCTTGCGGTGCCAGAGCATGGCCTGCTTGTAGTCGCGCGGCACGCCGCGGCCCATGTAGTACATCAGGCCCAGCAAATGCTGGGCGTCCGCCATCCCGGCCTGGGCCAGCGGCGTGCATTCCTTCAGGGCCAGCGCGTAGTTCTTCGCGTTGTAGGCATTCGCGGCTTCGGTGAAACCGGCCAGCGCGCTCTGCATACCGCATGCGAATATCATCGCAACGATTAGTTTTTTCATGTCTCGTGGTTCGCACCGGGACCGCGGTACCGGTCCTGTTGATCCTCTTCGGAGGATTTCCTTGTTCTCATCGTGGCCGCCCTTATTTCCAGCTGACCTTGCCAAGCCCGTCCACGCTGACGCTGCGGTTGAGCGGCTTGCCGTACACCGTCACCGAGCCCAGCCCGCTCAGGTTCAGGTTCGCGCTCTGGCGCGCCGTGACCGTGGCGTTGCCCAGGCCGCTGAGCTCGAGGGTGACGCTGTCGGCATTGAATTTTTCGGCGTCCAGCCCGCCCAGCCCGCCCAGGCTGGCCTTCAGCCATTTGCTCTTGCCGACCAGGGTCACGTAGCCGGCTCCGCGCAAATTGAGGTCGATGCCCTCGCTGTTGAGGCCCTGGATGTTCATGCTGCCCACTCCGCCCAGGGTGGCCGTGACGATCCTGTAATTACAGGCTACTTTCATCGAGCCGGCGCCGTCAAGCGAGAGTTCCAGCTCGTCGCCGCTGAAACCGCTGATATCGGTCCAGCCGACGCTGTCGGAGCTCACTTCGCGCAACTGCGGCAGGGTCAGTTCGGCGTGGATGCCGATGTGGTTCTGGGCCTTGACGCGGCCCATTTCGGTGTCGATGTTGAGGGTGTCGCCGCTTTGCACGGTGGTGGTCCTGGCCAGCCACTTCTTGTCGCCGGTGATGACCAGGGTCGGCACCGCGCCCTGGCGCAGCTTCAGGTCGATCACGCCGTCGAGCTTGATGCGGGTGACGCGGGCGTCGATGGTGCGGGTCTCGGTGCCATTCTCGTCGGCCGCGGCCGCGCTGGCGACCAGGCCGCTGAACGCCACCAGGGCGACGCCGGCGCTGAAGTACTTGTTCATGCGATTCTCCACAGGAGTTGTTTTTTGAAGCCACGCTGGCGCCTACACTACCAGCAAGGCGTGCCGCGTTCCAGCTGAATGTGCGTGGGCGAGTGCAGCACGACGGCACGGGATCACTATAGCGATCCCCTGCCGGGCGCTCCATCGGATTGCGATGAACTGCAATTTTGGCGCCCCAGTCTACCTATTCCGGGGGCCAGCGGTGCCGGGCGGCACCTTTTTTGCTCAGTAGGCGAGCGCGCCGCTGAGCGCTTCCTGCACCAGGTCGTCGATCTCGCCGGTGATGTTGCTCATGCTGCCGGCCACGGCCGCGAATTCCTGGCCGGCGGCGCCGGCGCGCGCCGCCACCACCTGGGCATTGAACGCCACCCGGCGCGCCTGCTTGGAAATGGTCTGGATCTCGCCCATCATGTCTTGCAGCTGCCGGCGCTGGGCTTGGGCGTAGCGCTTGGACTGCTCTTCGTAGACCAGGGTCAGGCCGTTGAGCACGCTCAGCAGCGGGGTCGCGCTGCGCACCAGCTCGTCGAGCAGGGCCGGCGCGCCGCGGCCGTCGGCCACGATGGCGTCGAGCGCGGCGTCGGCCAGCGCGATGAAGTCGCGGATGATCTTGTCGCCTTGCAGGGTGCCGAAGTAGGCGTCGCGCAGCTGGCCGCAAAAGATGCCGGGCAGGCCGCCCTTGCCTTCGACCAGGGTCAGGTGGGCGTCGCGGAATTGGGCCAGGGTGTCGCGCGCGGTGCCGATCGCCCCGTCATGATCCATCGAGGCCAGCACCGCGAACAGCACCACCCGCTGCGAAGTGAAGCGGCGGCGGCCGGCCAGGTTGATCAGGGCGCCGAACATGTCGCCCGACAGCTTGAGCGCGGCGGCGGCGGGGACGGGCTGGGGGGTGACGGCGACTTCTTGATCCAGCATGGCGTTCTCCTCTGACGATACGGAAAAATGCCATGCAGGATCCATGCCAAGCGCCCTGCCCCTGCAGGCCGCCGCGGCTCACCAATTTAGCGCAGCAGCGGCCGCGCCAAGCACCATTTTCGCCTGCGCGGCGACCCAAGTTGAAGCACGCTCAGCGCTCGCTCAGCACCTCGTCGATCAGGCCGTACTCCCTGGCCTGGGCGGCGGACATGAAACTGTCGCGGTCGGTATCTTTCTCGATGCGCTCCACCGACTGGCCGGTGCGTTCGGCCAGGATCGCGTTCAGGCGCGCGCGCTGGTAGACGATCTCCCTGGCCTGGATCTCGACGTCGGCCGCCACGCCTTGCGATCCACCCGAGGGCTGGTGGATCATGATGCGCGAATTGGGCAGCGCATAGCGTTTCCCGCGCGCGCCGCCGGCCAGCAGGAAGGAGCCCATGCTGGCGGCAAAGCCGGTGCACAAGGTCGACACGTCCGGCTTGATGAACTGCATGGTGTCGTAGATCGCCATCCCCGCGTAGACCACGCCGCCCGGCGAGTTGATGTAAAACGCGATGTCCTTCTCGGGATTTTCCGCTTCGAGAAACAGCAGT
>Ga0193702_1000327_pt1 | contig 18347 bp, 18 predicted proteins | sample U3a1metaG_FD_143060 | JGI IMG/M metagenome (GOLD analysis project Ga0193702, IMG submission 143060) | Soil microbial communities from a riparian zone of the East river system, Colorado, United States - U3a1 | ecosystem: Environmental > Terrestrial > Soil > Riparian zone | place: USA: East River... | reverse complement strand
TCTTTTTGGTAAAGATTAAAACTAGCCCTTTTAATTTTACTGAAAATCAGATACATTTGCATTAAAATACAATAGTGTAAAATATACACTAACATAATGCAATGGCAGATACAATTACCGCAATACAACCATCCGTTACCAGGAAAACGCTCAGAATAGCAGTAGGCATTTTATTCTTTATGGCCGGCTTGTGTTTTTCAAGCTGGGCATCGCGGATAGCTACCATTCAACAAACCATGGGCTTAACAGATGCGGCTCTGGGCGCGGTACTCTTTTCACTGCCGGTTGGTTTAATGCTATCATTACCCTTTTCGGGATGGGTTATTACTAAAATAGGAAGCAAAAAATTATTGCTTAGCGCTATATTGGTTTACGGAGGCTGTCTTATAAGCCTTGGCCTGGCTCAAAATACCTTTCAATTAATAATTTGCCTGGTTTGCTTTGGTTTTTCAAGCAATGCCGTTAATATTTCAGTTAATACGCAAGCCGTTGCGGCCGAGGGCATGTATGATAAGCCAATCATGGCATCATTCCACGGTTTATGGAGCATGGCAGGATTTACCGGGGCCGGGATAGGCACCGTGATGATAGCCAACAGGATTGATCCTTTTCGTCATTTTATTTTAGTACTTGTTATTCTTGCTGTTGGCGTTGCGGCTGCTTCAAGGTATTTGTATGACGATGCCGGCGCACCTAAAAACAATGAGGCGGCTTCAGTTTCTCTTCGCGAAAAATTAAGATTGATTGTTCCGCTCTTAACCTTGGGCAGTATCGCCTTTTGTTCCATGATCTGCGAAGGCGCTATGTTCGACTGGAGCGTTGTATACTTTAAAAAAGTTGTAGATGCGCCCATAGCTTTACAGGGCGCTGGTTTTACCGCATTTATGTTTACCATGGCCGGCGGCAGGTTCATTGCCGACTGGTTTGCCCATCGCTTCGGCCTAAAACGTACCCTGCAGGTAAGCGGTTCGCTAACCGCATCGGGCTTGCTGGTTGCTATTATCTTCCCATACTTCTATACAGCTATGGCAGGCTTCCTACTGGTAGGTGCCGGTGTATCGTCAGTGGTACCGATGGTCTACAGTGCTGCGGGACGATCGAAAACCATGTCGGCCGGGGTTGCGCTTGCAGCAGTTTCAACCATTGGCTTTATAGGCTTTTTGGTTGGCCCACCGGTTATAGGGTTTATAGCAGGACTGGCTACCCTAAGAGCGTCATTTGCATTTATAGCCGTTATGGGGATCAGTGTGGTAGTATTATCAACCAGAGCTAAGTTGTAATTATTTTATGATAGCACTGATTGGGGATGATTTCACTGATTTGATCATCTGCCTTTTTCTTTCAAACTTTCGGACTTCAGACTTCAGACTTCAAACTCCCCCTCAATCCTCATTCAAATCTCCCTCATGGGGATTCAACAAATATTCGAAATTTTCATAGCCGTTATGAAAAATGAACTTAAGGCGTTCTTTGGGCACCCCTATATCCAATGACATTGCGGCAAGCGTTGACGGCAGGTTATCCCTGATCAATTTCAGATCCGTTATATGCGGCATCTCGATATAAATATTGTCATCCTGCGCTTCAATTTTCCAATTCGGGATATGAGCGCTCTTTAAAACTTCAATCCACTTTTGCTGATATGGGTTCATAAACTGTTGTTATGTCTATAAAAGCAATGTGGCCCGGTAATGGTTTTAAATAATTTAAAATCCTATAAAAACACCTGTATTTGCATAAACCTTGCTTAGTTTAGGAATGGTAATACCCATAATGCCAGTTCCTGGCAAATGGAGTGAACCCCACAGCGGCATAAAAGCCCGCATTAATGGGTATTTTACCCTTCCCCATTTTAATGTTCCAATGCAAAAAATTCAGATAGTTTTTACTTGACAAGCCTATGTAACCGGCATTGTAATGCAATTCAAGGTCTTTCCCAATTTCCCGGGGCATGAGCACATAATTAACAGGTGCAATATTCTTAAATACGGCAGAAGTTTCTCCTATTTCTATGTTAAGCCATGATGAGATACTGCTATACTGACTGGTAAGCTTACGACCAAAATAAGCCACGGCGCTTGTGATCTTTGAGTCTTGCCCTACCAACAAACCGGCGTCATACTTTCTTCCGATAAAGCTCAGATCAAGTCTAAAACCTGTCGAAACTTTTTCAAGCAAATTATAGTTAGCCGCCGTCCATGCGTTAAAGGCACGGTTATTAAGAAACATCCTGTTGGGTCCGGCTGAAATAGTGAACATTTCATCCTGTACGTTTAAAGTATTAAGCTGGGCAAATGCATTGTGAACGGATACGAACAGCAAAAGCAGGAGTGTGATCTTCTTCATGATGGTTTGGTGGTTTTGTTTTTTTGACCGCCAACCCCATCATGGGTTTAATCAACTGATTTACAACAAGGTAATAATGGAGTTACATTTTAAGTCCGGACCGCTGATTTTAATGATGATAGGATGTCGCTGATTTAATTTACAGAGTTTCGGACTTCCTCGCCAATGTGCCAATAGTAAGGCCCTGTACAATAATGGAGAACACAACGATAATATAAGTTATCAAAACAAATTCATCCCTGTGCATGGCTTCGGGGATTGAAAGCGCCATGGCAACAGAGAGGCCACCCCTCAGGCCACCCCAGGTTAGCATTAGGATAGCGTTATTCTCAAATTTCATCCAGATCTTTAGAAACATTACCGGAAGGGCCACGCAAAGCAGGCGCGCCAGTAATACCACAATTATCATTACTCCGCCAATTATCACAATGGTTGGGTTAACCTTTATCACCAGCATCTCCAACCCTATTAACAGGAAAAGAATGGCGTTAAAGATCTCATCAGTAAGGTCCCAGAATTTGCCCAGGTAATCGCGTGAGGTCTCTGATAGGCCATCTATTTTCCCTTTGGTTCCCATTATTATCCCAGCTATTATAATAGCCAGCGGACCAGATAAATGAAAATAATCGGCGACTGAATAGCCGCACATAACAACCGTTAAGGTTATTAAAACCTCCACCCGGTAATTATCAATTGATTTTATCAGCAGGTGCGCCAGGTAACCTAATACCGCCCCAAATAAGATCCCTCCAACTGCTTCTTTAAAAAAAAGAACTGCGGTGTTCCCAACTGAAAACTTATCAATCCCATTTACAGCTACTTCAAAAATCGTCAGGAAAACAACAACGCCTACCCCATCATTAAAAAGCGATTCTCCTGCTATTTTCATCTCCAGTGTTTTGGGGATGCCTGCCTGTTTCAGAATACCCATAACGGCAATCGGATCCGTTGGTGAAATAAGTGCCCCAAACAGCAGGCAATAAGTGTAGGGTATTTGCAGTCCGAAGAGTATAAACAGGTAGTAAGCCATTATACTTACCAAAAAGGTAGAAATAAAAGTACCTGCCGTTGCCATTAACATAACCGGCCAAAACTCCTTTTTAAGCCTGTTGGCATCAATATGCAAGGCGCCTGCGAATAACAGGAAGCTCAGCATAATTTTCATCAGCACCTGCTCAAAGTTGATGTTTGAAACCAACAGCAAAGCTTTTGATGAAATGCCCGGGATTAAATTACCCAGGATGGCGAGCAGGATTGATGACAGCAATGCAATTACCATTATGCCAATGGTAGGCGGCCATTTTATCAGGCGGTCATTTACATAGGCAAAAACCGCTGTTAAGAATATGAGGATTGATATGATATGATAAACTCCCATCGGCAAACGAAAATACTATTTATAAACTGCCGGTTTGTTATGATTTTTATGATTTCGCCAATTATTTACAGGTAATCCGATCAGTTTTTTTAAATTCAACTTTCGTTCTATATTCAGACTTCCGGTCTTTCCGACTTCCGGACTAATAAACCGATACTGTGGACAATAAGATAAAGCTATTAAATAAAAAACGCGAAGAAGCCCTTTTAGGTGGCGGCAAGGCGCGGATTGAGAGTCAGCATAAAAAAGGAAAACTTACCGCGCGTGAGCGTTTGCATTTTTTGATGGATGAGGGATCTTTCCAGGAGATTGGCATGTTTGTATCCCATCGCTCCACCGATTTTGGGATGGAAAAGGAAAAGTACCCGGGCGATGGCGTAGTAACCGGCTACGGCACGGTGAATGGCAGGCTGGTATATGTTTTCTCACAGGATTTTACTGTTTTTGGCGGATCGCTTTCAGAAACCCATGCCGAAAAGATCTGTAAAGTAATGGACTTGGCCATGAAAAACGGCGCACCTTTTGTCGGCTTAAATGATTCAGGCGGGGCACGGATCCAGGAAGGCGTGGTTTCCTTAGGCGGCTATGCCGATATATTTTATAAAAATACCATGGCGTCGGGCGTTATACCGCAGATCTCGGCAATTCTTGGGCCCTGCGCCGGCGGCGCAGTGTATTCGCCTGCAATAACAGACTTTATATTGATGGTTGAAAATACCAGCTATATGTTTGTTACCGGCCCAAACGTGGTAAAAACCGTAACCCATGAAGTAGTTACATCCGAGGAATTGGGCGGTGCAACTACGCATGCTACCAAATCGGGCGTTACACATTTTGCCTGCGCCAATGAAATAGAGGCCATTCAAAATGTAAAGAAGTTGCTAAGCTATATGCCTCAAAACTGCGAGGATACTGCACCTGCCCTACCCTATGAAATAAAAAATGAATTGCGTGAAGAGCTTAATACCATAATGCCCGAAAATGCTTCGCAGCCTTATGATATCAGGGATGTGATAGACCATGTTATTGACGAGGGCTCATTTTTAGAGGTACATAAGGATTTTGCAGAAAATATTGTTGTGGGCTTTGCCCGGCTTGCTGGCCGCAGCATCGGGATAGTGGCTAACCAGCCTGCATTTTTAGCAGGGGTGCTTGATATCAACTCATCCACCAAAGGCGCCAGGTTTGTGCGCTTTTGCGATAGCTTTAACATCCCGCTGCTGGTATTTGAAGATGTCCCTGGATTTTTGCCAGGTACAGACCAGGAATGGAATGCCATTATTACTAACGGAGCAAAATTGCTTTATTCATTTTGTGAAGCTACCGTGCCTCGTATTACCGTAATAACCCGCAAAGCCTACGGCGGCGCTTATGATGTAATGAATTCCAAACACATCGGCGCTGATATGAACTACGCCTGGCCAACAGCAGAAATTGCCGTAATGGGCGCCAAAGGAGCAGCCGAAATTATATTCAAACGGGAGATCACCTCTGCCGAAGATAAAGAAGCAAAATGGAAGGAAATGGAGTTGAGATACTCGGAGATCTTTGCCAACCCTTACCGTGCTGCCGAGCGCGGCTTTATTGATGAAGTAATTGAACCGGCAGAAACCCGGCTAAAACTGATCCACGCCTTTAAAATGCTGGAAAATAAGGTAGTGAATAACCCAAGGAAAAAGCATGGGAATATTCCTTTATAAGGAGGTGAAAGGGTAAAGGTAAAAGGCGAAAGGTAGGAATACTGAGGAATGAATCTTGAATAATGAATTATGTATAAATCAATCAAAAACCTTTCACCCTTAACCTTTCGCCTTTGACCTCTATCGAACAAATAAGGCCGGAACACACCTGGCTATTGCGCAGGGATGTTTTGTATCCCGGCAAAATGAAGCATGAAATGGAGATGGAGGAAGATGCGGATGGCATCCATTTCGGCGCTTTTACGGATAATAAGCTGGCAGGTGTGGTATCATTATTTCAAAGTGGCACCTCTTTTCAATTCCGCAAGCTGGCGGTTGATGCAGCTATACAAAAAGCCGGGATAGGCAGCAGTTTATTAGCTTATATTACAAAATATGCGGAGGAAAGTGGCGGTACCAGGATCTGGTGCAATGCCCGCATTGATGCCATCGGTTTTTATCTAAAGCTGGGATTTGTTGAAACGGAAGATCGGTTTTCCAAAAACGGGATAGATTACGTGATCATGGAAAAAATGCTTACTCCTCCTTTAAATCTGCAAGAATCGCGGTAGCATATTCATTCCGGTATTTATCTGATGACTGCTGAGCCAGGTCAAGAGCCGAATCAATATCTCCTTCTGATTCATAAACTACCGCAAGGTTATAGGCAGCCTTACTTGCTATCTGCGGATTTTTATCCTGTAAAAATGGGGTCAGCAAACTATCTGCTTTGTTCAGGTTACCTGATTGGATCTCTTTTATAGCAGGCAGGAAAATGGCATCATTATAGAGAGGCCTGTTATGGGTAATGGTATAAGGGAAATAATCCTGCAGGGCATTTTCTGTAGCATGTTCTGCCGATGTTTTAATAGATTGTTTATTACCTTTTACTGTTGGGTGGATCAGTAAAGTTGGCAGCAATCCAAAATATGGCTGTTCCGATTGCGCATCAACAGCATTACCCTTTAAATCCCTGTGATAAATACCGTTGCCTTCAAAAAAAACAAAATCAACTGCAGTATTGGTGTTATAATATGAGGTATAGTTTGCAATATCAGATAAGCCGATATCAGCAGTGAAATTTTTTAAAGCCAGCACATAATGTGCATTGTATTTTTGTGCTATAAGCTTTATTGAGTCGGCATTTACAGTAAATGCGGTAGTATCAATCAGGTTAATAACCTTAACGTGTGGCAGTGACCGAAACTCCAGCCCGGCATAATTAATAGCGGCAACGGCTCCTGCTTTAATTACATCAAGCTTTTTCTTATTGGTAATCTTCGCCTGGTTTATATCAAACTGATTGATCAGTACAATAGTGGTTGAATCGGGCCTGAGATTTAGCTTTGCGGTATAGTCCACCGGTACAGCTACATACAGTGGTGCAGTGCAGGCACTAAAAAAAAGTAACAGGATAATGCAGGCGGAATTTAATGGTTTCATGCTATACATAGGGGCGGCCTAAAGTACCCTTTTAAGATGAAATAAGTATGAAAAAAAAATCAGCCTGTAACTAGCAGGCTGATCTAACTAACTAAACTGATCTTACTCTTAAAAAATTTACTCACCGCAAAGGAACAGTTGTTATATAAAGCAGATGTTAAGGCAGTAATAAATATTAGGCGTATAATTAACACTGTCTTATTCCCTTTAATTTGCTCAGTCCGGGTACTTCTTTTTCAGAAAGTCTATTGATGCTTTAACCAGGCTTTCAAGAATGTCCATGTCAACGTCCGCTAGTCTTTTAATATACAAGCATCCTTTGCTTGCTTTGTGTTTACCCAATTTTGTAAGCAAGTCGGCCTGCCCCTCAATACCCGCCACATATAGCGTAATATTGGGCTTACGTGGAGAAAAACCTGTTATGCAGATCTCTCCTTCCCGCCCGCTCTCGTATTTGTAACGATATTTACCAAAGCCAACAATGCTTGGGCCCCACATTTTTGGCTTTTCGCCGGTAAGCCTTTCCATCATGCTGATTATCGTATCGCAATCGGCCCTAACCCTCGGATCTGCCGCACTGTTCAAAAAACTTTCAACAGTTATTTCAGTTGGTTTGGTTTTTAGTTCGGCCATGATTGATAATTTAAATACTATACTAAAATATAAAACCCTTTTCATCATTCAATGGTTATATATAATCAATTAAATCAATTAGCTATGAGATCAATCTGGAAAGGTTCGCTTGGTTTTGGACTGGTAAGCATTCCTGTAAAACTGTATTCGGCGGTTGAAACTACCAAGCTTGATTTGGATATGCTCGACAGTCGCGATCACGCCCGCATCCGTTACCAGCGGGTAAATGAGCATACGCACAAAGAAGTGCCTTATGATAAAATTGTAAAGGGTTATAAAATAAATGATGATTATATAATTGTTGAAGATCAGGACTTTGAAGACGCTGCTCCCGAAAAAAGCAAGGTGATAGAAATTGAAAGCTTTGTTGATATAGCCGATGTGAACCCTATGTTTTATGAAACGTCCTATTATACAGAGCCGGATACAAAAAATAATAAAGCTTATGCCCTGCTGGTGCAGGCGCTCATCAAATCAAAAAAAGCAGGACTGGCACGTTTTGTTTTGCGAAGCACGGAGTCGCTTTGCCTGGTTTACCCGGTTGAAAATGTATTGGTAGTAACCCGCATTCGCTTTGCCCAGGAGATCCGCGGTACCGAAGACCTGGAAATTGCTGATAACGTAACGATAAATAAAAAGGAGCTTGATGTCGGCCTGGCGCTCATCAACCAATATGCCGAAAAATTTAATGTATCCAAATTTAAAGATGAATATAACGATGAGCTTTTAAAGATCATCCGCGCAAAAGCAAAAGGCAAACATGCAACAGTTAAAAAGATGAAACCCAAAAAGGCTACCGGCGACGACGGGCCTTTTTTTGGGGTTCAAAGTTTGACTGCAAAGAAAGGAGCGTAAATTTTGAACCCCAAAAAAAGGCCCGGTTAAAATAACCGGGCCTTTTCCAATTGTAGCGTTTTTGATTAAGATTTTATATTGCTGTGGGCCTGCGGATTAACCCTAGCAGAAAGGCTATAACGGCTATTACTAATAATACATGTATTAAACTGCCCATCGCTGTGAAAAAGAAACCGATTGCCCAGCCTATAACAAGAATAACTGCAATGATGTATAATAATGAGTTCATAATGGTACTGCTTTAGTTAATGATTGATTTCATAGATATATTACAAAATATCAAAAACGGGCAAAATGTTTTAGGGAGATGAAATAAATTTCATCTCAAGTCCGAAGGTCAGTAAAGTCCGGAAGACCGAGAGATAAAACATTACAACTTTCCAACCTTTCAACAGCTACAACCCTTACAACCTCTGCAACTCAATCAACCAACCCCAGCCACTTCTTCCTTACTACCATTTGCGGCGGTGTAACATCAGGCAATGAATCAACTTTGTATTTAAAGCGGTTATTTCTGAGCAAAGTAACAGGCAGATCAACAGGCATTCCATCTCTCACAACAGACACCGAAATTTTGTCGCCAACTTTTTTACCGTTTAACATGGTTGTAATATCTGTTACAGGCGTTCCATCAATAGCTACAAGCTCGTCATTAACGTTTATACCATCAATCCAGGCAGCGCTTCCGCGTTGTACGCCTGTAACAAACTTTTTGCCGTCAGATTCGGTCGTTATTATCCCCAAAGCAGGATCGTTACTGATAGCAGCCTCGTCAGTAGCTTTGTAACCTGCATAGGCCAGGTATTTATTATAATTAAGCGGGGTTAGCCCGTAAATGTAATTTTTATAAAACTCATCAAGATTTTTACCGGCAAACTTTTCAAGCCCCTGTTTAAATTCCGCATCGGTATAGCCGCGTTTTTTCTGCTTATAATAGGTATTATACATGTATTTCATTACATCATCAAGCGAGCTTTTTCCTTTGGTATCGTTAATAATTTCCAGGTCAAGCAACATCGCTGCCGCTGCCCCTTTATCGTAATAAGAGATCCCGGTATTAGCAGAGTTTTCATTAGGGCGGTATGATTTTATCCAGGCATCAAAACTTGCTTCGGCCAGCGGCTGAACCTTACCACCGGGCTGGTTTTCAATAATATTGATCTCGCCTGTTACCGCATTTAAATAGGCTTCGGGATCTATTATTTGAGCATGCCTCAAAATCAGGTTCTGGTAATAAGCTGTAAACCCTTCGGCAATCCAAAGATCGGTGGTGTAGTTTTCGTTATCATAATCAAACGGGCCGAGTACAATAGGACGCAGACGCTTTACATTCCAAAGGTGAAAATGCTCGTGGGCAACCAAACTCAAAAAATTACGATAGCCGCTTGGGTTGCTATAATTATCACGCGATGCGCCTAACGTTGTCGAGCTTAAATGCTCCAGGCCGCCGCCGTTACGCTGGCGGTTATGTACTATAAAAACATAATGTTTATTGGGATTTTCGCCAAAAACGGATGTTTCCTGTTCAACAATTTTGGCCATGTCTTTCTTAAGCTGCTCCTTATCATAATTGCCGCCGCCAACCATGCAAACTTCATATTTTACCCCTGCCGCATCAAAGCCAAACACATCCTGGGTGCCAATTTCAATCGGCGAATCAAACAAAATGTCAAAATTGGGTGAATGCCTGGTAAATTGATCGCCGTTTACAGCTTCTAAACTTGTTGAAACGGTTGTCCACCCTTTGTAAGGAATAATTTTTATAGTTGATGCCGTGTTAAGCATTTTATCAGGGTAAATAAAGATCCCTGTAGTTGATAAAAAGCCATGCGAAACATCGACAAAGCTGGTACGTACAGAAATTTCAAAGCAATACACTCTATATTTAACAGTTAGGGCAGATACACCTGCAGTATTTATATGCCAGGTGTTTTTATTGATCTTAAGGGCCTTTATCTCCTTACCATTTGCTGCAGCGCTAAACGATTCTATATTTTTAGCAAACTCCCTTACCAGGTATGAGCCGGGCGTCCATACAGGCATTTTAAGATCTAAAGTATTTTGATTTAAACCCGAAATCTTCATTTCAATATCAGCGTAATGCGCCTGGGCTTCCGGAAAAGTAACGGTATACAAAATTTGCACAGCGCCAGCTGCACTAGTGGGGGTAGAATTCATAAAAAATAATATTATAAAAGGAAGGACGGTCAGTTTAATAATTTTCATTAGGGGAAAGTGTTTAGCAGCTATAATTTATCAGGATATAAGCTTTTATAATTTTTGTAATTTAAAGCGGTGCAATTTATAATTTTTCTCAATGCATGCATAGTATTGCGAGTTGTAAAATGGTTGATACACACAACTATTAAGCATTATAACTAATTACTTTTATCCCGAATATGAATGTGGAATTGATTGAACCTATATCGCGCAAGCTCAATAGCCTCGGAAGGGCCTATTTAAGCCTGCTGGCAAAACAGGTGGAAGGTTTGGGGATAAGCAGGTATTACTATGCTTTAACTTACATATGCTATCATGATGGCAAGCTTACTCAAAAAGCGCTGGCAAATGAACTGGGTAAAGACAAATCGATAATTGTAAATATTATCGATACATTGAGCGAGCAGGGCTTTGTATACCGGGAAGTTAATCCGGCCGACAGGCGGGAGCACTTTTTAAGAGTAACGGAAAAAGCGAAAAAAGCAGTACCTAAATTAATTGATGCCTTTGAAACACTTAACAAAAGTATAACAGAAAATATCTCAGACGAAGAGATGGAAATATTTAATACAGTGCTAACCAAAATGGGTACTAATATAAAGCCATTAGCCGCACATGAAACCAACAACGAAACCCAACCCTAACAGATTACCATGATATGAGAACGAGGTATATTATATACATAGCGCTGGCGCTGCTTATCGGCTTTTTAATTTACAATAAGTTTTTTAGTACAAAGGGCAAAGAAGCCATGGCGCAAAATGCCAGTAAAGGCGCAAAAAAGAAAACAGGCCCTGTACCTGTTAACATAATGATTGTTAAGGATACAGCCGTTGATAACACCATTGATGTTACCGGAACAATTGATGCTAATGAAAAAGTAAATCTTATCAGCGAAACTGCCGGTAACATTACCGGCATTTTCTTTACTGAGGGGAGTTCTGTAAAAAAGGGACAGCTGTTAGTTAAGGTTTATAACCAGGATTTGGTAGCATCACTAAAACAAAATGATTACCAGGTGGCACTAGCTAAGCAAAATGAGTACCGTAACAGTATTTTATTACAAAAAGAAGCCATTAGTCAGCAGGAATATGATACTTCGCTAACTTCATTAAACACGCTAAAAGCACAAAGCGATGTATTAAAAGCCCAGATAGCAAAAACTGAAATAAGGGCGCCTTTTTCAGGCACTATTGGATTAAGGAACATCAGCCCGGGTGGTTATCTGTCACCATCAACTTCAATTGCCTCGCTGGTAAATATTGATCCGGCAAAAGTCACCTTTTCAGTTCCGGAAAGATACCTGCCTTTAATAAAGCAAGGCACTAAGGTCAATTTCACCATTGAAAGCTCAAGGAACAACTTCTCGGCCGTGGTTTATGCAATTGAGCCGGCAATTGATCTAAGCTCGCGCACCATAACAGTACGCGCCAGGGCTGCAAACCCGGGTAACTTATTAAAAGCGGGTGCATTTGCCAAAATAAACTTAACACTCGATCAGATCCCCAAAACCATTATGGTGCCTACCCAATGCGTTATTCCTGATTTAAAGGATAGTAAGGTATTTGTTTATCATAATGGCGCTGCCCTATCCAAAACTGTAAAAACAGATCTGCGTACTGATACCAAAATTGAAGTAATAAGTGGTTTAAAAGCCGGCGACAGTATTATTGTTTCGGGCCTGATCCAGATGCGTAACAAGGTTCCTTTAAAAATTTTAAAAGTTATTAAGTAAACCATTTATATGAGTTTATCGTCAGTAAGTATAAAAAGGCCTGTATTGGCAACGGTAATGTCTGTTGTTATCGTGGTGTTTGGTGTCATAGGCTACAAGTTTTTGGGGGTGAGGGATTTTCCTTCAGTTGATCCGCCCATTATAACAGTTACTACAAGCTACTCAGGCGCCAACGCCGATGTAATTGAATCGCAGATTACCGAGCCGCTTGAAAAAAACATAAATGGTGTGCCGGGCATCCGGAACATTTCGTCAACCAGCTCGGTTGGCTCAAGCCAGATAACCGTTGAATTTGACCTTGATGCCGACCTGGAAACCGCCGCAAATGATGTGCGCGACAAGGTAGGCCAGGCCCAAAGGCAATTACCGCAGGATATTGACGCCCCGCCGGTAGTTACAAAGGCCGATGCCAGCTCAGATAACATTATTACGCTTACGGTAAGCAGCAACATCCGCAACATTACCCAGGTTGATGATTATGCGGAAAACGTGTTACAGGAAGGCTTGCAGACCATTGCCGGCGTAAGCGCAATTAACATACAGGGGCAGCGCCAGTACGCCATGCGTTTATGGATTGATCCTAATAAACTGGCTTCGTACGGTTTAACCGCCAGCGATATAAGCAATGCGCTTAATATTGAGAACGTAGAGCTACCCGCCGGTAAAATTGAAGGCAATAATACTGAAGTGGTGATAAGGGCCGTTGGTAAGCTATCAACCGAAAAAGATTTTAACAACCTTATTATCCGCGCCGATAGTAACCGTGTTGTGCACTTGAGCGATGTTGGTTATGCGGTATTGGGTTCCGCAAATGAGGAAACCTCTTTGAAAGAATCAGGGGTGCCTGAAATTGGTTTGGCCATTGTACCCCAGCCGGGAGCAAACTATGTGCAAATTGCCAAGGATTTTTATGTGAGATTGAAGCAGATCCAAAAAGATCTGCCCCCTGATATCAGCCTGAAGGTAGCATTGGATAACACCAAGTTTATCAACCAATCTATCAGCGAAGTGGAGGAGACGCTCCTGATCTCGTTTGTATTGGTTGTAATTATTATCTACCTGTTCTTCCGCGACTGGCTCATCGCTTTCCGCCCGCTCATAGACATCCCGGTATCGTTAATAGGTGCATTCTTTATCATGTATGTTTTTGGCTTTTCCATTAACATATTAACCTTGCTGGGTATTGTGCTGGCAACGGGCCTTGTGGTTGATGACGGTATAGTGGTAACGGAGAATATCTATAAAAAGGTTGAATCAGGAATGCCGGTGCGAAGGGCTGCTTTTGAAGGCTCGGCGGAGATCTTTTTTGCGGTAATTTCAACATCGGTTACGTTGGCTGCTGTATTTTTGCCCATCATATTCCTGCAGGGCTTTACCGGGCGCTTATTCCGTGAGTTTGCGGTGGTTGTAGCCGGTGCGGTATTAATTTCTGCATTTGTTTCGCTTTCATTAACCCCGATGCTTAATGTTAAGCTGATCCGTAAGAACTCAAAAAAATCAAAATTTTACGAAAAAACGGAGCCATTCTTCGAAAACATGACCAGCAGCTACAAAGAAACGCTGGTTAAGTTTATGAAGGTGAAATGGGTATCGTTCGCTATCCTGGCGGCCTCATTGGTAATTACCTTTATTTTAGTACAAACTATCCCTTCAGAACTGGCGCCGCTTGATGACCGTAGTTTGTTAAGGTATGCAGTTACCGGATCGGAAGGGGCCAGCTACGAATTTATGACGAGGTATATGGATAAAGTATCAGACATTGTTGCTGACTCCATCCCCGAACAAAATGTAAACATCGAAGTTATTTCACCAGGTAGTGGCGGCGGCGGTTCGGCAAATTCAGGTTTTGGACGTGTAGGCCTTGTTCCGCCCGATCAGCGAACCCGTACGCAGCAACAGATAGCAGATTATTTAAGTAAAAAACTGAGCCACCTTCCGGATGCGCGCGCACTGGTGATCCAGGAGCAAACCATAAGCGGCGGCGGCAGCGGGGCCAGAACATCATTACCCGTGCAGTTTGTGATCCAGAACCAGGATTTTGAGAAAATAAGAAAAGTGTTGCCGCAGTTTTTTGCGGAAGTTTCAAAAAGCCCGGTTTTCCAGGGGACAGACGTAAACCTTAAATTCACCAAACCCGAGTTGCGCGTTGTAACAGATCGTGACAGGGCTCGGGATCTTGGCGTGTCGGTTTCTGATATTGCTACGGCTTTGCAGCTTTATTACAGTAATGGCCGTTTAGCTTATTTCCTTATCAACGGAAAACAATACCAGGTAATTGCCCAGGTTAACCGCGCAAACCGCGATCAGCCGCTTGATCTGAAAACAGTATACGTGCGCAATGCAAAAGGTACGCTCATCCAGCTGGATAACGTAGTGAAAACTACCGAAGATGCAACGCCTCCTGCCATCTATCACTTTAACCGGTATAAATCGGCAACTGTGTCGTGTGGTTTAGCACCAGGCCGTACGGTAGGCGAAGGGATTATAGAAATGAACCGGATAGCTAAAGACTTGCTTGATGATTCATTCAGCACGGCACTAAGCGGCCCATCGCGTGACGCTGCCGAAAGCGGATCAAACATAGTTTTTGCATTTGCTTTTGCCCTGTTGCTTATCTACCTGGTACTTGCCGCACAGTTCGAAAGTTTTGTTGATCCGTTTATAGTTATGCTTACCGTACCGCTGGCTATTGCAGGGGCCTTCCTGTCGCTATGGTTGTTTAACCAAACACTTAATATTTTCAGCGAGATAGGGATGATAACGCTTGTTGGCCTGGTTACCAAAAACGGCATTTTGATAGTGGAGTTTGCCAACCAGCAAATGGAGCATGGCCTTGCTAAATACGAGGCGGTGGTTGAAGCTGCCACGGCGCGTTTACGCCCTATATTAATGACCAGCTTAGCCGTTGTGCTGGGCTCGGTACCCATTGCATTTGCATTGGGTGCGGGCGCTAAAAGCCGTGTATCATTAGGGATAGTTATTATGGGCGGGGTATTGTTCTCGCTGGTACTAACACTATACATTATCCCGATGATGTATTTAATATTCGCTGCAAAAACACGTAAAGACCCGGAAGCTGAAGACCCGGATGATGTGAAAAAAGTGAGGAAAACAAGAACTCAAAAACTAATAGATAAATTAGATAAAGAATAAGCGGTTATGACCATTAAAAAATTAGGTTGCCTTGTTTTTTGCTTAATAGCATTTACTGCCGGTGTTAAGGCACAAACTGACACCGTGCTTAGTTTGAAAGATGCTGTTGAAATAGCATTAAAAAACAACTATCATATATTGCTGTCGAAAAACAACGCAACAGTTGCTCAAAATAATGTTACCATAGGCAACGCAGGCTTTTTACCGCAGGTTAGCGGCGATTTTACCACTACCCGCAGTATCCAAAACACCAAGCAAACCCGCAGCGATGGCACGGTAAATAATATAAGCGGCGCCCACAATGCCTCAACGTCATACGGGCCTGCCCTTAACTGGACCATTTTTAATGGCTTCGGCATGTTTGCCAATTATGATGAATTGAAACAGCTAAATCAACTGGGCGAGCTGCAAACCCGCGATACCATACAAAACACCCTTGCCAGCGTAATTGAAATCTATTATAATTTGATAAACCTTAACGAAGGTTTAAAGGCATTGCGTGGTGCAATAGCAATATCCAAAACACAGCTGCGATATGCAAATGACAAGTTCCAGGTTGGCAGGGCATCTAAGCTTGATGTTTTAAATGCGCAGGTAAACCTAAATACCGATACAGCAAATTACCTGAACCAGGTGCAGCAATTTAAATCAGCAAAGATCCAGATGAACCAATTGCTGGTGCGTAACCTGCAAACAGACTTTGCCGTTGGCGATACCATTGTGGTTGATGATAAGCTTGTTTTAGGCGAGATCTTATCAAAGGCAGAAAATCAGAACCCGGCCATTTTGTCGGCACAGATAAATAAGCGCATTTCCGAGATCAATCTTAAGCAGGTTAAGGCCGGGCGTTATCCGCAGGTTGCTTTAAATTCCGGATACACCATCAGCAACAGCCAAACTCCGGCAGGTTTTACATTGTCGCAAAATACAAGGGGTTTTAATTACGGCCTTACTGCTTCAATAAATATTTTTAATGGCTTTAACCAAAACCGGCTGGAACGCAATGCTAAAATCGGGATAGATAATGCCAATATTAATTATAAACAAAGAGTGCTGGACGTTCAGGCACAGATCAGCAATTTATATGTAAGCTATTTATCGGGGCTCGATTTAATGAAGCTCGGGCAATCAAACGTTGAAGTAGCAAAAAAGAACCTTGATATCTCTCTCGAAAAATACAAATTAGGTAACATTACTCCGTTGGAGATAAGGGAAGCGCAAAGGAATTATCTGGATGCGCAATCAAAATTCTTTACTGCCCAGTACCAGTCAAAAAGTGCTGAAATTATGTTGAAAGAGATTACAGGGAGTATTAGTATACAATAGAGAAAGATTACCCCATTTAAATTGGTAATAAAAGATTAGATTTAACCTTAATGAATGCACCATTTAAAAGTTTACTTCTATTCGTTGTCTTACTGCTTTTTATCTGTTCATGCAAACAAAATACCAAAACAGAACACCTGCCCCCTAATAAAAAACTAATAAGTTTCAAATCAAAATTGGCATTTACATCGGACGATCTAGACAAACTTGATACTAATCTTTATAAAAAGATAATATCAAATAGATTCAATAAAGAAACCGATACAATCAGATACTCGAAAGGAAAAATTTACATTTCTTATTTAAAAGCAACTTCCGGATGTTCCGAATATGTTGGAGATATTAAGTTTAATAAGGACACACTTAAATTACTTCTAAACAATGCTTCTGATACCGTTTGCTCAGAACGGAACGTGTGCCGGGTAATATATGAAATAGAAAATAAGAGAAATAAATCCTATCTAATTGAAAAAGATTAAACTGATTAGACTTGGATTATAGATTACAGTTTTGCGTCTTCACACGGTCTCTTGAAAAGCCCCTGCGTGATGTTTGTGGTTTACTACCACTTAGATAACGCATAGGCCGCACTGGTTGGCTGGGTTATTACACACCATTAACCCGGTACACCGCAGGGTCCACGATGCGAGACCCTGCGGAAACAGAAAACAATAATATTTTTTTTCAAAAACTATATTTTTTAAATTGGTTTAAAAAGCTATTTTTGAACTTAATGGCTATGTGCTTTAAAACCTGTTTGTTAATTGACGACAATTACATTGATAATTTCGTTACCCGTAAAATAATAGAGGGCAGTAACTTTGCCGAATCTATTATAGTTGTCCGTTCGGCAACTGAAGCCATTAATTCTTTAAGGGATGGCCTGGTAAAACCTGATGTCATTTTTTTAGATGTCCGCATGCCTTTAATGAGCGGTTTTGAGTTTTTGGATGAATACGATAAGATCGCTATCGATAAGGAAAATATAAAGATCTTTATGCTGTCGTCATCACTTGACCCGTTGGATATGCGGAAGTCGACAGACAATAAATATATTACGCAGTTTATTCATAAACCACTCACCCAAAAAGCACTCGAAGAACTTTGTCCATGATCCTTGTGGCAGATAGCGGGTCCTCAAAGACCGATTGGTTGCTTACCCTAAAAGACGGTGAAGTAAAGCAATTCAGGACGGCCGGACTTAACCCATATTTTTTAACTGAGAAAGAGATCGTAAAAGTAATCCAGGAACAGGCGGCCGATATGATTGCCTTTGCTGCTGATATTGAGGAAATCTATTTTTTTGGCGCAGGCTGCTCAAGTCCCGACAGGCACGAGATCGTTTCGAACGCCATAAGCCAGCTTTTTAACAAATCATACATCAGTGTTGACAGCGACCTGCTTGGTTGCGCCTATGCCACCTGCGGGCACGAGAAAGGCCTGTGCTGCGTGTTGGGCACCGGCTCAAACATTTCATTTTTTGATGGCGAGGATATCCATTCAGGCAAACACGGCCTTGGTTTTGTTTTAGGCGATGAAGGAGCAGGCACCTGTTTTGGCAAAGCCCTGGTAACCGATT
>Ga0193702_1000326_pt1 | contig 18375 bp, 12 predicted proteins | sample U3a1metaG_FD_143060 | JGI IMG/M metagenome (GOLD analysis project Ga0193702, IMG submission 143060) | Soil microbial communities from a riparian zone of the East river system, Colorado, United States - U3a1 | ecosystem: Environmental > Terrestrial > Soil > Riparian zone | place: USA: East River... | reverse complement strand
GGGTAGTCGCCACAACGAGGGGTCGGGCCTGGCGCAAATTCATGACCCGCTTTCACGCGGCGCGGATAGGTGCGCGCCAACGTTCATCTGCTTTCACGGTAACCCAATGGGCCTTAACTACTTAGGATTATCAATGTCTATATCAACTAATTTACGTCTAACAGGGGACGGACTTATTCCCGAAGAAATCACCTCACTTGTCGGTGTTGCGCCAGTGATATCCCGGCGCAAAGGTGACAGTCGAATTTCGTCGTCAGAAAAGGAAATAGTTGCGAAGTTTGGTCTGTGGACATGGAAGATATCAGATCTCGAAGCCCCCCTGGGTATCAACCAACAGATTGAGTTACTCGGGGTGACTTTCAAAAATCCGACAGCATCACTGGCGAACCTTCCGAACGTTGAAAATGCGTGGATTGACATATGCGTTGTTAGCGAAGCGGAAGCTGAACAATCTGCAGCGGTTGAGATCTTGCTAGATGCCAATTCAGTGGCAACCTTGCACAGATTAGGTTTGCCTGTCGAGTTTACCTTTTACCCACAGTTACGAAAAGAACCGGATCCGGAATATGCAGAGTGAGACGCACTTAATCTCAAGTTGGATCGCAGCTGATCAGAAAGCGCTCCAACAATTGGAAGTTCCTAGATCGGCCGGTGTACATCCACCAGCATGGTCGGCTGAATGGTGGATGCTACGCACGCAAGCAGTGGCTACTTACTACCGCTTCGCCGCGCCACACATTACCCGCCTGGGCCCGCGGAACTGTCCGCCACGTCGCCCGGTCGCTACGCGCCTTGGTGGGCTCGGCCTTTTCGCGCATGTCCGTCGTGCTCGCGTCGATTAGCCTGAGTCGCAGCAAGCACTGCCAACTCGCGCTCCGCGACAGTCCGCTTTTCGCGTTCGCAATCGACAAGCTTTGTCAGCTCCGTAACCTTCTGGTCGAGCCGGACGCAGGCTTCTCGCGCGCCACTTAGCTCGCTCTTGATATCGTCCGCCCGGCGCTTCAGCTCAAGCTGTTGTGAATCGAGCACGGCTAGCCTAGCAGCGCATACCGTCAGAAATACCGAGAAAAATCAGAGTTGTTTGGAAATTTTGGGAGACAAGCTGATCCGTCAAACGCACCGCGCTGAGAGGGAAAACGGCAGGTTTTGAGCCATTCCGCGTCGTTGCGATTGCATTGAGTGGTGCCCGGAGCCGGAATCGAACCGGCACGCCCTTTCGAGCACGAGATTTTAAGTCTCGGGTGTCTACCAGTTTCACCATCCGGGCAGCGGCCAAGATTCTAGCATAGGCCTCCTCCAGCCGGTTCAAAACCCGCGTCGTACATACGCTGCTTTCAGACGCCCGGCGGCCATGCTTTGGCCGGGCGGCAAGATGGTGTAGCATTCGTGGCGGCACGCCGGCCGTGGGGCGCGCCGCCGACCATCCAGGGACCAGATTTGAACATCACCATCAACCAGGAACTGCGTTCCTTTATCGATCCGCTCACCGCCAATGAATATGCCGCGCTCGAACGCTCGCTGCTCGCCGAAGGCTGCCGCGACGCGCTGGTGCTGTGGGGCGAGGTGCTGATCGATGGCCACAACCGCTACGACATCTGCCAAAAGCACGGCATCGAATTTCGCATCGTACAAAACACCACCTTCACCTCGCTCGAAGACGTCATGCTGTGGGTGATCGATAACCACCTGGCGCGCCGCAGCGTGTCGGACTACCAGCGCGGCGTGCTGGCGCTGCGCAAGAAAGACATCGTCGCCGCGCGTCTCGCCCAGCGCGCCGCCGAGCCCGCCGGCGCGCCGGATGCGCCGGCGGTTCCCGCATCGCCGCCCTGGAACACGCGCGAGGACGTGGCCAAGGCGGCGCGCGTGTCGAGCAATACCATCAGCCAGATCGAACGGATCCAGAAGGCCGCCACGCCGCAGCTGGTGGAAGCGGTGCGCGCCGGGACCATCTCGATCAACGCCGCGGCCAACGTCGCCTCGCTGCCCGAAGCGCTGCAGATCGCCGCGGTAGCCGGCGGACGCAAGGAACTGCAGCAGGCCGCCAAGCAGGTGCGCGAACAGAAGGTCTCGAGCCGGCCGCCGAAAGAAGCGCCGGCCGATGACGCCGCGACCCTGCGCACCGAAGTCCTCGTGCTGAAGGAAAAAATCGCCGTGCTCACGGCCGAGAACAACGCGCTCAGACAACAGCTGTCCGCCAACGCCTAGATCCCCCACCCATCCCATGGAGACTTGCCGATGTCCAGATCCCGCCTGCTACTGACAACCCTTCTCGGCTGCGCCGCGCTCACTCCCCTGATGCCGGCGCAAGCGGCAGCGGCGCCGGCCCAGGTCCAACCCGCGGCGGAGCAGGCGCGCTGGAAGGCCAGCGCGCAGCGCGTGACCATCATGCGCGACAAATGGGGCATCCCCCACGTGTTCGGCAAGTCCGATGCGGACGCGGTGTTCGGCCTGATGTATGCGCAGGCCGAGGACGATTTCAACCGCGTCGAAATGAACTACATCAACGCGATGGGCCGCCTGGCCGAAGTCGAAGGCGAGGCCGAAATCTGGCGCGACCTGCGCATGAAGATGTTCATCACGCCGGACGACATGAAGGCCAAGTACGCGGCCAGCCCGGCATGGCTGAAGAAGCTGATGGTCTCGTTCGCCGATGGCCTCAACTACTATCTGCTCACGCACCCCGAAACGAGGCCGAAGCTGATCACCCATTTCGAACCGTGGATGGCGCTGTCGTTCAGCGAAGGCAGCATCGGCGGCGACATCGAGTCGATTAACCTCAAGCAGCTCGAGCAGTTCTACGGCAAGCGCACGGTGCTGGCCGAGGCCGACGTCGGCAAGGGCTTCGATCCCGAGCCGCGCGGCTCCAACGGCTTCGCCATCGCGCCCAAGCTGAGCGCCTCGGGCCATGCGCTATTGCTGATCAATCCGCATACCTCGTTCTACTTCCGTCCCGAAGTCCACATGGTCAGCGAAGAAGGCCTGAATGCGTATGGCGCCGTGACCTGGGGCCAGTTCTTCGTGTACCAGGGCTTCAACGAACGGGCAGGGTGGATGCACACCTCGGGCGGCGGCGACGTGATCGACGAATACCTCGAAACCGTGACCGAAAAAGACGGCAAGTTCTTCTACAAATACGGCGCCGGCGAACGCGCGATGAAGGCGGTACAGATCACGCTGCCGTACAAGACCGCGAGCGGCGGCACGGCCAGCAAGAGCGTCACCGCCTACTTCAGTCACCACGGTCCGGTGGTGCGCATGGCCGACGGCAAATGGGTCGCGGTCAAGCTGATGAATGAGCCGCTCAAGGCGCTCACCCAGTCGTACACGCGGACCAAGGCCAGGAACTACGCGGCCTTCTACAAGGTGATGGGGCTGCGCACCAACTCGTCGAACAACACCGTGTATGCCGACGGCGACGGCAACATCGCCTACTTCCACGGTAACTTCATCCCGCGGCGCGACACTCGCTTCGACTGGACCAAGCCGGTCGACGGCAGCGATCCGGCCACCGAGTGGAAGGGCCTGCACGAAGTGAAGGAGACCATCAACCTGCTGAACCCGGCCATCGGCTGGATCCAGAACACCAACACCTGGCCGTTCGCCGTGTCCGGCCCCGACAGTCCGCGCCGCGCCGACTATCCGGATTATATGTGGTCGCTGGGCGAGAACGCGCGCGGCGTGCACGCGCTGCGGGTGCTGCAAGGGCAGTCCGGCTTCACCCTCGATAGCCTGATCGCGACCGCCTACGACAGCCTGCTGCCCGGCTTCGAGCCGCTGCTGCCGGCGCTGTTCAAGGCCTACGACGAGGCCGAGGCCGACGATCCGCTCAAGGCGCAACTGGCGGCCCAGGTGGCGGCGCTGCGCGGCTGGAACCTGCGCTTCGCGGCCGATTCGGTGCCGACCTCGCTGGCGGTCTACTGGGGCCAGGACATGGTGGCCAGCTCGGCCGCTGCCGCGCGCGCGAAAGGCGTGCCGGTGCTCGACTACATCGCCGGCGCGCTGACGCCGCAGGAACGGCTGCAGGCGCTGGCGCGCGCCTCGGCCAAGTTGCAGGCCGACTTCGGCAGCTGGCAGACGCCGTGGGGCGAGATCAACCGCTTCCAGCGCATCAGCGGCGACATCGACCAGCGGTATGACGACAGCAAGCCGAGCCTGCCGGTGGGCTTCGCCTCGGCGACCTGGGGTTCGCTGGCCGCGTTCGGCATGTCGGCGCCGCAGAAGACCAAGCGCATCTACGGTGACCGCGGCAACAGCTTCGTCGCCGTGGTCGAGTTCGGTCCCAAGCTGCGCGCCAAGAGCATCCTGGCGGGCGGCGAGAGCGGCAACCCGGCCTCGCCCCACTTCAACGACCAGGCCGAGATGTACAGCAAGGGCCAGTTCAAGGACGTGCTGTTCTACAAGGCGGATATCGAAAAACAGCTCGAACGCCAATACCATCCGGGCCAATAAATTCCGGCCCGCAGCGGGCGGCGTATCGGTTTGTTTATCTAGCGCAAAGTGTAATTAAATAAACATTAATTGGATTGCAATTCTTGTGGGATTGATATTTACTGGACTCAGCTATCCGCTGTCGTTCCATGCCATGTCACCACAGGAGTGCAATCGTGAACCGAAAACTGTCTCTGCTGAAATCCTTGTCCCTGGCGGCCTTGCTGTGTAGCGCAGCAGCCGCCCGGGCCGACATCGCCATTTACACCAGCCAGGCCGCGTTCCTGGCCGCCACCAGCGCGCGCGGTGTCGACACCTTCGACGACCTGGAGGTGCTGCCCTACGCGTCGCCGCTCGAGCGCAGCGCCGGCGCCTACAGCTACCGCGCCAGTTCGGGCGGCGACCTGTTCGGCGCCGGCGCCCCGGGCGACTCTTGGCTGTCGACCAATGTGTACTCCGATGCGATCGCCTTCTCCAATTTCTCGGGCGGCCTGAATGCCGTCGGCGGCAATTTCTTCGGTTCCGACATCACCGGCTCCTTCATCCCCGGCACCAATATGATCCTGAGCGCGAGCGACGGTACGCTCACCACCACCGCCTACCTGAACGGCACCACGGTCGCCAGCTTTGTCGGCTTCGTCTCCACTGCGCCGCTGAGCTCGCTTGTCCTGACGTCGGGCGGCCTGTACTGGACCACCGCCAACAACCTGACGCTGGCGATGGCCTCGCCGGTGCCCGAGCCGGCCGGCTACGGCCTGCTGCTGGCCGGCCTGTGCCTGCTGGGCGGCCTGGCCGTGCGCCGCACCGGCTGAGCGAGCGTGGTCGCGCCGACGGCCGCGCCTGCTGCGCGGCCGTTTTTCATTGGGCGGCGCGCTGGCGTTGCCCGATGCCTGCTTGCTATAATTCGCGCACTTCAACCGGGTTCAGGGCAGGCAGTGGCAAAACTCTATTTCAGGTACTCGGCGATGAACGCCGGCAAATCGACGGCCTTGCTGCAAGTGGCGCACAACTACGAAGAGCAGGGCCAGAAGGTCAAGCTGTACACCGCCGCGATCGACAGCCGCTACGGCGTCGGCCAGGTCACCTCGCGCCTCGGCCCGCAGCGTCCGGTCGACACCTTCGACGCCGACACCGATTTCCTGAGCGACCCGCCGCAGGTCGCGTGCGTGCTGGTCGACGAAGCCCAGTTCCTGACCACCGCCCAGGTCCAGCAGCTGCACCAGTTGGCCCAGCTCGAGGGCGTGCCGGTGATCTGCTACGGCCTGCGCACCGATTTCCGCGGCCAGCCTTTCCCCGGCTCGGCCTATCTGCTGGCCCTGGCCGACGACATCGAAGAACTCAAGAACATCTGCAGCTGCGGCAAGAAGGCCACCATGAACATCCGGGTCGACGAGCAGGGCCGGCGCCTGCGCGAAGGCGAGCAGGTCAGCATCGGCGGCAACGAGCGCTACCGCCAGGCTTGCGGCCGCTGCTTTTACGCCGGCTGAGCCCGCGGCGGCCGGGGCCATCCCATGTCCTTCGCCGCCACCTGCCGCGCGCTCGCGCCCGCCGTCCTGTGTCAGCACAGCGACCTGGTGGTCTACCTGATCCCCTCGGCCGCGCTGGCCTTCCTGATCCGGCTGCTGGCCGGCAGCCATCCCGTGTTTTTCCTGTTCACCGTGGCCGGCACCATCTGCCACGAACTCGCGCATTTCTGCATCGGCTTGCTGACCGGCGCCCGGCCGACCTCGCTCACGGTGATCCCGCGCCGCGTCGGCCGGCACTGGGAACTGGGCTCGGTGACCCTGACCCGGGTGCGCTGGTACAACGCCGCGCCGGCCGCGCTGGCGCCGGTCCTGATCATTCTGCTGCCGTTCGCGGTGGCCTGGTGGCGGACCCGGCCGGGCTGGAGCTTCCAGCCGCTCGACCTCGCGCTGGCCTTCGCGCTGGCGCCGCAATTCCTGTCGTTCTGGCCGTCCGGCGGCGACTGGCGGATTGCCGTGCGCTCCTGGCCTTACCTGTTTATCATCGGCGCGGCGGGCTGGCTGTGTTTCAATTTGTAAAAGCGGCGCCGTCAGCGGGCCGCAAGCCGTAAGCTGGCCGCAGAGAAATCGCTCAAGGCGACCCGGCATCGGGCCGCGATGCTGTTAGAATTGCTTAGCTATACCGAATCACGCTCGGAGACTTAAGAATGAAGAAACAGATGTTGATGATTGCGCTGGCATTTGCCATCTCGGCGCAGGCCGCGGTCACCCAGCCCGACAAGCTCGGCGCCACCCAGCTCAAGCCGCTGGCGGACCAGACCCAGGCCGCGTTGTGGGCCTCGCGCGTGCTGGGCCGCTACCACTACAAGGCGGTGCCGCTCGACGACGCCATGTCGGAGCGGATTTTCGACCGCTACTTCAAGGCGCTCGACAGCGAAAAGCTGTATTTCGTGCAGGGCGACATCGACCAGTTTGCGGTCCTGCGCACCAAGCTCGACGACGCGATCAACAATGAAAACCTGAGCGTGCCGTTCGCGATCTACAATCTGTACCAGCAGCGCTTTGCCGAGCGCATGGGCTACGCGCGCGAACTGCTCAAGACCAAGTTCGACTTCAGCGCCGACGAAAGCCTGCAGCTCGACCGCGAGAAGGCCGCCTGGCCGAAGAACGACGACGAAGCGCGCGACCTGTGGCGCAAGCGCGTCAAGAACGACTGGCTGCGCCTGAAGCTGGCCGGCAAGGACGACAAGGGCATCCGCGAGACGCTCGACAAGCGCTACGAGAACTACGTCAGCCGCATGCGCAAGCTGAACAACGAAGACGTGTTCCAGATGTTCATGAACGCGTATGCGACCGCGATCGAGCCGCACACCAACTACCTGGGGCCGCGCTCGGCCGAGAACTTCGACATCGCGATGCGCCTGTCGCTCGAAGGTATCGGCGCGGTGCTGCAGACGCGCGACGAATACACGGTGATCCGCGAGATCGTGGCGGGCAGCCCGGCCGCGATCTCGAACAAGCTCAAGGTCGGCGACCGCATCGTCGGCGTGGCCCAGGGCGACACGCCGGCCTTCACCGAGGTGCTCGGCTGGCGCATCGACGACGTGGTGCAGCTGATCCGCGGCGCCAAGGATTCGGTGGTGCGGCTCGACATCCTGCCGGCCGATGCCGGTCCGGACGCCAAGCACGCCACGGTGGCACTGGTGCGCAAGAAGATCAGCATGGAAGAGCAGTCGGCCAAGAAATCGATCATCGAAGTCAAGGACGGCGGCGTCAAGCGCCGGGTCGGCGTGATCTCGCTGCCGACTTTCTACCAGGACTTCGAGGCCAAGCGCCGCGGCGACAAGGACTTCAAGAGCGCGACGCGCGACGTGGCGCGCATCCTCGCCGAGCTCAAGCGCGAGAAGGTCGACAATGTGCTGATCGACCTGCGCAACAACGGCGGCGGCTCGCTGAGCGAGGCGGTCGAGCTGACCGGCCTGTTCATCGACAAGGGCCCGGTGGTGCAGCAGCGCACCGCCGAAGGCAAGGTCGAGATCGAAAGCGACACCAACCCGGGCCTGGCCTGGGACGGCCCGGTGGGCGTGCTGATCAATCGCGGTTCGGCCTCGGCGTCCGAGATTTTCGCGGCGGCGATCCAGGATTACGGGCGCGGCCTGATCATCGGCGAGCCCAGCTTCGGCAAGGGCACGGTGCAGACCATGATCAATCTCGACCGCTTCGCGCCGAACGAGAAGGTGCATTTCGGCGAGCTCAAGATGACGATCGCCCAGTTCTTCCGGATCAACGGCGGCACCACCCAGTTGCGCGGCGTCACGCCCGACATCAAGCTGCCGGTGACGTCCGACGCCGAGACTTTCGGCGAGTCGAGCTACGACAATGCCTTGCCGTGGGTCTCGATCAAGCCGGCGCAGTACACGCCGGCGGGCGACTTGCACGAGCTGATGGCGCCGCTGCAAAAACGCCATGATGCGCGGATCGCCAAGGACAAGGATTTCCAGTACCTGCAGGAAGACATTGCCGAGGTCAAGAAGCTACGCAAGGACAATCTGATTTCGCTGAACGAAGTGGTGCGCCGCAAGGAACGCGATACGCAGGACGCGCGCGCCAAGCTGCGTGAAGCGCGGCTGGCGACCGCGGCGCCGGCGGCCGACGATCCGGTCGTCGGTCCCGACGGCAAGGAAGTGCGCAGCAAGGTACCGGCCACGACCAAGCCGATCAAGACGCTGGCGGTGAAGGGCGCGCCGCGCCAGGACGACGGCTTGCAAGCGGACGAGCGCAACCTCGCGGCCGAACTGGCAGCCGAAAAGGCCGCGAAGAACGCCAAGGACGTGCTGCTGCAGGAGACGGCGCACATCCTGTCCGACGAGGCCGGCATGCTGAAGACCGACACCCGCATGGCCTCGCGCGTGATGCCGTACATGCCGCCGACCAAGGAGCTGAACAACTGATCGACTGATCGGCTCCCAGGCAGAAAAAAAAGCTCTTCGGAGCTTTTTTTTTGTCCATTTCAATCGAACGTTGCTTTTTTTTCATTTCTGCTAGGATATCCATTCAGTTGCAAAACATGTAATTTGTCTTGATTGGGAGGTCAGTATGTGGATTCGCCAGTTCCTTGCCGCAACACTGCTTGCCGGCGCCGCGGCGGCGCATGCGGGCCCTATTTTTACGGACAACTTCGACGCCGACGCCTTGTCGTTGAACCAGGCCAGCTTCCTCGGCGGATGGACGGTCGGCGGCGCTGGCACGGTGGACTTGATCGGCGCGGTCGGATTCTGGGACCTCATGCCCGGGAACGGCCGCTACGTCGACTTGGACGGATCGTCGGATGAAGGCGGTGTGTTCGCGAACAGCTGGGACCTGCGCGCCGGCGTGAGCTATGCGGCCAGTTTTTACCTTGCCGGCAATCACCGGAATGCAGGTGACGACCTGGTGAGCGTGGCTTTCGGGTCGACTGGAGTTCAACTGGTGGTTGGCCAGGACGAGGCCTTCGGTCTGACCCAACTGCTGTTCACGCCGTCAAGCGATGGCCTGTACTCGCTCAGCTTTTTCAATGGGGGGAGCGACATGCAGGGCGCTTTGCTGGACAACGTCAGCCTGGAAGTGATTCCCGAGCGGCAGCTTCAACTCGCTGCGCTGGACGCGAACGAGATTCCCGAGCCGTCGACCGGCCTACTGGTGCTGGCCGGTTTCGCCGGCCTGGGCGTGTTTGGGCGTCGCCGCAAGAGCTAAGCGATCCTGTCGATTCCCGCCTTTTTTTTTGGCATCATGGGGTCAGGTCTGACATTCGTACATTTCGTCCGCGAAATGTACGAATGTCAGACCTGACCCCATGAGTCAAATAGGCAAGGAAAAACGCGGGCTGCACTATGACGACAACGAGCGCCGCCACGGTTCGGCGGCCGAAATGCCGTTGGGGTCACATCTGACATTCGTACATTCTGCTCAAGAAATGTACGAATGTCAGATGTGACCCCACTGGTTTCGGCGCGCGGTTTTTCGGGTACAATCCTTGTGAACGGTCGTGCTTTTTTATGGCGACGATAACAAGGAGACGGTATGGACCTGAATTACACCAGCGAGGACTTGGCCTTCCGCGACAGCGTGCGCGCCTTCCTCGATGCCAACTTGCCGCGCGACCTGCAGCAGAAAGTGCGCAAGCACCTGCGCCTGGCGCGCGCGGACTACGTGCGCTGGCATCGGATCCTGGCGGCCCAGGGCTGGGCCGCGCCCGGCTGGCCGGCCGAATTCGGCGGCCCCGGCTGGACCCCGGTCCAGCGCCACCTCTTCGACGAGGAATGCGCGCGCGCCGGCACCCCGCCCATCCTGCCGTTCGGCGTGAACATGGTGGCGCCGGTGATCATGGCCTTCGGCAGCCAGGCCCAGAAGGACCATTACCTGCCGCGCATCCTGTCCTGCGAGGATTGGTGGTGCCAGGGCTACTCCGAACCCGGCGCCGGCTCCGACCTCGCGTCCCTGACCACCAGCGCCACCCGCGACGGCGACTGCTACGTCGTCAACGGCCAGAAGACCTGGACCACCCTGGCGCAGCACGCCGACATGATCTTCTGCCTGGTGCGCACCGACAGCACGGTGCGCAAACAGGAGGGCATCTCCTTCCTGCTGATCGACATGCACAGCCCCGGCATCACGGTGCGCCCGATCCTCATGCTCGACGAAGACCACGAGGTGAACGAAGTCTTCTTCGATCAGGTCAGGGTGCCGGTGCAGAACCTGGTCGGCCAGGAGAACAAGGGCTGGACCTACGCCAAGTACCTGCTCGGCCACGAACGCACCGGCATCGCCGCGGTCGGCCGTTCCAAGCGCGAGCTGGCCTTCCTCAAGAAATTCGCCGCGACCCACACCAAAAATGGCCTGCCGCTGCTGCACGACGCGCTGTTCGCGGCCAAGGTCGCGACCCTCGAGATCGAATTGATGGCGCTCGAGATGACCGTGCTGCGCGTGCTCGCGCAAGCGCACCAGGCGCCCGGCCCCGAAGCCTCGGTGCTGAAAGTGCGCGGCACCGAGATCCAGCAGACCCTGACCGAGTTGATGCTCGAGGCGGCGGGCCCGATGGCGCTGCCGTTCGACCCGGCCTACCTCGAAGGCGGGCAGCCGCACAGCGTGGCCGGCGACGACGAGGCGGCGCCGCTGGCCGCGCACTACTTCAACATGCGCAAGACCTCGATCTACGGCGGCTCGAACGAAATTCAACGTAACATCATCACCCAGATGATCCTGGGCCTGTGAGGGATAGCATGGACTTCAACTTCAAGGAAGAACAGCTGCAGTTCGCCGATGCGCTCAGGCGCTGGGTCGACAAGGACTACGGCTTCGACACGCGCAGGCAGATCGTGCGCTCCGAGGCCGGCGTGTCCGATGCCGCCTGGGCCGCGCTGGCCGAACTGGGCATGACCGCCTTGCCGGTGCCCGAGCAGCAGGGCGGCTTCAACGGCAGCGCGCTCGACATGTTCGTGGTGATGCAGGAACTGGGCCGCGGCCTGGTGGTCGAGCCTTACTTCGCCACCGTGATGGGCGCCGAAGTGCTGCGCCTCGGCGCCAATCACGCCTCGCTGCTCGAACGGGTCGCGGCCGGCGACCTCAAGCTGGCCTGCGCTTTCGGCGAGGCGCAGGCGCGCCATGATCTGTGCGACGTCATCACGACCGCGCGGCTGAACGGCGACGGTTACCGCATCGACGGCCGCAAGAGCGTGGTGGTGCACGGCGCGCAAGCGGGCACGCTGCTGGTCTCGGCGCGCAGCGGCGGCGAGCGGCGCGACAGCACCGGCATCTGCCTGTTCGCGGTGCCGGCCGACGCGCCCGGCGTGACCGTCACCGATTACCGCACGCTGGACGGCCAGCGCGCCGCCGACATCGCGTTCGACCGGGTCCAGCTGCCGGTGTCGGCGCTGGTCGGCAGCGCCGGCGCCGGCTGGGAGCTGCTCGACGCCGCGGCCGACTACGGCGCCGGCCTGCTGTGCGCCGAGGCGCTGGGCGCGATGCAGGCGATCTTCGACGCCACCCTCGACTACCTCAAGACGCGCACCCAGTTCGGCGCGCCGATCGGCAAATTCCAGGCGCTCCAGCACCGCATGGCCGATATGTACATCCACCTCGAACAGGCGCGCTCGATGGCGCTGCTGGCGGCCGTCAAACTCGGTTCGAACGACGCGGAAGAGCGCCGGCGCGCGGTCTCGGCCGCCAAGTTCCGGGTCGGCCAAGCCATGAAGTTCGTCGGCCAGCAAGCGATCCAGCTGCACGGCGGGATGGGCGTGACCGACGAGCTGCCGGCCGCCCACCACTTCAAGCGCCTGACCATGATCGAATTGACGCTGGGCGACTCCGACCACCACCTGGCGCGCTTCATCGCGCAACCCGGCTTCACCAGAGACGCGGCGTGAAGAAGACCAACTGGTATTTCGAAGACTTCTACCCGGGCCAGCGGATCGCGCTCGGCAGCCGCAGCGTGAGCGAGGCCGAGATCATCGCCTTCGCCACGCAGTTCGATCCGCAGCCCTTCCACGTCGACCACGACGCGGCCGCCGCCTCGATCTTCGGCGGCGTGATCGCCAGCGGCTGGCACACCTGCGCGATGATGATGCGGCTGGTGGTCGACGGTTTGATGAGCGAGTCCTCGAGCATGGGCTCGCCCGGCCTCGACAGCGTGCGCTGGCTGCTGCCGGTGCGCGCCGGCGACACCATCGGCGTCACCTATCTGACCAAGGAGGTCAAGCCCTCGGCCTCGCGCCCCGAGCGCGGCGTGGTGTGGTCGAAGTGGGAGGCGCGCAACCAGCACGGCGAGGTGGTCTGCACCATCGAGGGCATGGGCATGTTCGGGCGCCGCCCCACGGGGCAGGCGCATGCGTGAAGTCGCCAGCCTCGAGGCCTTGCGTGCGCTGGCCGGGACCGAAGTCGCGGTCTCGGACTGGGTCGAGATCAGCCAGCAGCGCGTGAACACCTTTGCCGACGCCACCGGCGACCATCAATGGATCCACGTCGACGTCGAACGCTGCAAGCGCGAGTCGCCGTTCGGCGGGACGATCGCGCACGGCTTCCTGACCGTGTCGCTGCTGCCGGCGATGCTGGAGAACGCGCTGTCGCTGCCGTTCCTGAAGATGGGCCTGAACTACGGCTTGAACAAGCTGCGCTTCACGGCGCCGGTGGCGGTCGGCAGCCGCCTGCGCGCGCGCATGACGCTGCAGGCGATCGACGACATCGACGGCGGCGCGCAACTGACCTGGGGCGTGCTGGTCGACGCCGACGGCAGCGCCAAACCGGCCTGCGTGGCCGAGTTCCTGGTGCGGGTGTATGCCTGAACCACGGAGCGGCTAGTCTTCGGCGCGCAGGCAGTAGCGATTGCGGCCGTCGGCCTTGGCCTGGTACAGCAAGGCGTCGGCGGCGCTCACCAGCAGCGCCGGCTCCTGCCGTTCACGCGGCGTCAGCGCGGCGATGCCCATGCTGACCGTGACCCGCGGCCCGGCCGAGGAACGCGCATGGGCGATCGCCAGCCGCGCGATCTCGTCCAGCAGGCGCTTGGCCACGCACTCCGCGCCGCGCGCGTCGCAGTGCGGCAGCAGCACCGCGAATTCCTCGCCGCCGTAGCGCGCCACCATGTCCTGCGGGCGCCCGGCCGCGCGCCGCATCGCCGCGCTGACCCGCTGCAGGCACTCGTCGCCGGCCTGGTGGCCGTACTCGTCGTTGAAGTTCTTGAAGTGGTCGATGTCGACCATGATCAGCGCCACCGGCACCTGCGCCCGCGCGCAGCGCCGCCATTCGTTGGACAGCATCTCGTCGAAGGCGCGCCGGTTCGACACGCCGGTCAGGCCGTCGGTCAGGGTCAGCGCGCGCAAGGCGTCGCTCTGGCGCTTGACGGTGAGCTGGGTGCGCACCCGCGCCCGCACCACCGCCGCATTCACCGGCTTGGTGATGAAGTCGGCCGCGCCGGCCTCCAGCGCGCGGGTTTCGTCTTCCGGCGTCTTGAGCGCGGTGACGAAAATGATCGGGATGTCGCGCGTGGCCGGCGCCGCGCGCAGCGCCTGGCATACCTGGTAGCCGTCCATGTCGGGCATCATCGCGTCGAGCAGGATCAGGTCGGGCAGCTGGTGCTGGGCGATGTCGAGCGCCTTCGCGCCGTTCATCGCGAACAGCACGTCGTGCTCGTCCTGTAGCGCCTGGTGCAGGATCTGGATGTTCTCCATCGCGTCATCGACGATCAGGATACGGCCGTGGATCGCCATGTCGGTCCAGCTCATGCGCTGTCCTTTCGCGTCATCAGGTCTTGCACCAGCCCCGCCGCGGTGGCGAAGCTGAGAGAGTCGATGGCTTCGCCCAGCGCGGCCAGCGCGGCCGGCGCCAGCTGGGCCCCGAGCGCGGCGCGCAGCGCCTCGAAGGCCGCCAGCGCCTTCAGGTTGTTATTCTGAAGCAAAGCGAGCAAGTCCGCCAGCGCCGTCTCCAGCGCAGGCAGCGGCATGCCCGGCGCGGTCGCCGGCGCGCCGGTCTCCGGAGCCCGCAACTCGCGCGCGGCGTCCAGCACGGTGCGCATCGCCGCGTCGAGCTGGGCCAGGCGCATCAGCAGTTCGGCGTCGCTGGCGCTGCGCAGGGCCTGTTCGAAGTCGAGCGCCAGCGCCGCCAGCTCGGTCGCACCCAGATTGGCGGCCACCCCGCGCAGGCGGTGCACCAGCTGGCGCGCGTTGGTGCGGTCGGCGCCGCGCAGCAGCGTGCGCACTTCGTCCAGCGTGCCGCCCTGCGAACTTTCGAAGCGCTTGAACAGCGCCACGAAGCCGGCGAAATTGCCGCCGAAGCGGGGCAGGGTGGCCCTCAGGTCGATGCCCGGGATGTCGGCCGGCAGCGCCGCTTCGGCCGCGCCGCCGTGCGCGCCGCGCGTCCGTGCCTGGCGCTCGCGCGCGTCGCCGCCCGCGGTCAGGCCGTTGAGGGTGGCGACCATGCGGTCGACGTCGATCGGCTTGGCCAGGTGGGCGTCCATGCCGACGCCGATCGCGCGCTGGAGGTCGTCTTCCATCGCGTTCGCCGTCATCGCCACGATCGGCAGCGTCAGGCCCATGCGGCGGATCGCTTCGGCCGCCTCGTAACCGTTCATTACCGGCATCTGGATGTCCATCAGCACCGCGTCGTAGCGGCGCGGGGTCTCGGTCAGCATGCTGACCGCCTCGCGCCCGTTGGCGGCGATGTCGACCGCCGCGCCGGCGTACAGCAGCAGGTAATTGGCCACCTCCTGGTTGATCTGGTTGTCCTCGACCAGCAGTACATGCAGGCCTTGCAGGCGGCCGGCCAGCGCCGCCGGCGCCGGCACCGCGAGCGCCTGCTGGGTGCCGGTGCGCAGTTCGACGATCGCCGCGGCCAGCGCGCCCGGCGTGACCGGCTTGCCGAGGATGGCGTCGATGCGCAGGTCGCCGGACAGCGCCGCCAGCCGCTCGCGCGCCTCGTCGTCGAGCATCAGCGCGCAGCGCGGCAGCTTGATCGAGGGATCGGCGCGCGCATAGCTCAGCACCGCCACGCCGTCCAGGCCCGGCATCGCGCCGTCGAGGAACATCAGGTCGTAGTCGCGGCCCGCGCGGTGCGCGGCGCGCAGCTGGTCGAGCGCCGCGGCGCCGCTGGCCGCGGTGTCGACCCGCCAGCCGAAGGCCGCGCAGGCCTCGGCCACCACCGCGCGCGCGCTGTCGTTGTCGTCCACCACCAGCACCGCCAGGCCGTCGAGGCCGGGCAGGTCGGGGCGCGCCAGCGCCGGCGCCGGATCGGCCACGCCGAACCGCGTGTCGAAGCGGAATTCGGCGCCCTGCCCCAATTCGCTGCGCACGTCGATGCTGCCGCCCATCAGGGTCACCAGGCGCCGGCAGATCGCCAGCCCGAGGCCGGTGCCGCCGTATTTGCGGCTGGTCGAACTGTCGCCTTGCGAGAAGGCGTCGAACATGCTGCGCTGCTGCTCGGGCGCGATGCCGATGCCGCTGTCGCGCACCGTGAATTCGAGCCGCACGACGCCGTCGGCCTGCTCCAGCGTGCGCACCGCGAGCACCACTTCGCCGCGCTCGGTGAACTTGATCGCATTGCCGACCAGGTTGAGCAGCACCTGCTGCAGCCGCATCGGGTCGCCCGCCAGCAGTCGCGGCACGTCCGGCGCCACCGAGAACACCGGTTCCACGCCTTTCTGCCAGGCGTTCGCGGCCGCCAGCACGGCGATGCCCTCGAGGACCGCCTCGAGGCGGAAGGTGGTGTGTTCGAGCGTCAGCTGGCCGGCTTCGATCTTCGAAAAGTCCAGCACGTCGTTGAGGATGCCGAGCAGCGACTGGGTCGCCATCTTCATCTTCGCCACGTAGACGCGCTCGCGGCGCGCCAACGGCGCTTCTTCGAGCAGGCGCGCGAGGCCCATGATCGCGTTCATCGGGGTGCGGATCTCGTGGCTCATATTGGCCAGGAATTCGCTCTTCGCGCTGCTGGCCATCTCGGCCCGGTCGAGCGCCTGCACCAGCTGTTCGTTGAGCTCCTGCAGCCGCAGTTCGCCCTGTTTGAGGGCCGAGATATCGGAGATCAGCACGTAGAAGCCGCGCACCTCGCCGCCCTGGTCGACGTCGGGAATGTAGTTGGCCCAGGTGTGGCGCAGTTCGCCGGCGGCGGTCACCAGCTCGCGGCCGAAGGCCTGCGGCTTGCCGTCCAGCGCGGCCAGCACATGGGGCGCGTCCTGCGCCAGCAGATCGTCGTGCATCACGTCCTGCATCAACTGGCCGAGCATCTCGTACGGCTGGCGGCGGAAGAAATCGAGATACAGGCGGTTGGCGAAGCCGCAGCGCAGTTCGGCGTCCCAGTAGCCGACCATGCCGGGCAGGTTGTCGGTCAGGGTGCGGATGAAGCGCTCGCTCTGTTCGAGTTGGGCGCCGGTGGCGCGCCGCGTTGCCTCGGCCGCGATGCGTTCGCTGATGTCGAGCACCACCCCGGTCACGCCGACGATCCGTTGGTCGGGGCCGAACACCGGGTAGTAGCTGACGATCCAGTGGCGCTCGACCGCCGGCGCGGCCGGCAGTGCGCCGCTGATTTCGAAGCCAATGATCGGACATCCGTCGGCCAGCACCTTGCGGTAGTTCCGTTCGAACTCGGCGCCGACCTCGCCCAGCAGCTCGGGCAGGGTATGGCCGATGTGGTCCGCCACCGGCTTGCCGTTGATCGCCGCCAGATAGTCGTTGATCATCACGCAGCGCAGATCGCGATCGAAGAAGCAGAGGCCGACCGGGGCCGAGGCGAACACCGTTTCGAGCAGCGCGGTCGAGCGCGTGAGCTGCTCGGTGCGCGCCGCGACCAGGGTCTCGAGCCCGGTGCGGTAGCGCAGCAGTTCGCCCTCGACCTGGCGCAGCGCGGCGCCCACCTCGGCCGCCTCGCGGATCCGCGGCGGCGGGATGTCGAGCGGCTCGCCGCGGCCCAGCGCGGCGGCGGGCGCGCACAGCGCGCGCACCGACCGGCCGATGGCGCCGCCGATGATCCAGGCAGTCAGGAAGCCGACCGCCAGCAGCGCGGCGACCCCGGCCAGCATCTTGGCTAGCGCGTCGAACAGGGTTTGGCGCGCGGCGTCCTGCGGCACGCCGACCGAGACGAACCAGCCGCTCACCGGCGAGCGGCTGAACACCGAGTAGATCGGTATGCCTTCGCGCGAGACCAGTTCCAGCACCCCGCTGGCGGACTGGCGCACGCGCGCCGCCATTTGCGGACGCGCCCTGCCGCCGACGGTGCGCGCCGCATTCAGGTTGCGCGCGACGATCACTTCGCGTTGATCGAACACCTGGCCGATCCAGCCGGCCGGCAGGCGCTGGTCGGCCAACAGCTTCTCCAGGTGGCCGGTCTGGAACTGGACCGACAGCACGTACGCGACCGCGGCGCCACGCCGCACCGGCACGTCGATCGACAGCAAATACGGCTGCGTCGGGTCGGCGCGGTACAGGCCCGAGGTGCGCGCCGTACTGGAGGCGAACACCTGAATCACACTCTCGGCGTTGGCATTCGGCGGCAGCGCGCCGCCGTAGGGGACGCGGGTATCGAGCAGGGGCCGGGCGCCCGGTCCGCTGAGCACGAAGCCGACCGCCGGAAAACCCGGCCGCAGCACGCTGCGCGCCTGGGCATGGAAGGCGGCCAGGTCGGCGCCGGCCAGACTGGGCGAACTGGCCAGCGCGCGCGCCGCGGTTTCGCCGTTCTGCAAGTCACGGTCGACCGCCAGTATCAGCGAGGCGGCGCTGCGCTCGGCGTCGAGCAGGATGTCGCGCCGTTTGTGCTGGTAGAAATCGTAGGCCATGGAGCCGAAGCCGATCAGGGTCGGCAGCGCGCAGGCCAGGACCAGCGTGGCGGTCTTGGACCGGATCGACGGGAGGGAATCGCGTGAGATGCTGGGCACTGACAGACCTCCGGGTCGCGCCGGCGCCAGAGTGACGCCGTGGTATCGATGGTAGCCGAGGCCGCAGTTTCCGCATAGTATCTTGTTCCGCCATGC
>Ga0193702_1000325_pt1 | contig 18404 bp, 36 predicted proteins | sample U3a1metaG_FD_143060 | JGI IMG/M metagenome (GOLD analysis project Ga0193702, IMG submission 143060) | Soil microbial communities from a riparian zone of the East river system, Colorado, United States - U3a1 | ecosystem: Environmental > Terrestrial > Soil > Riparian zone | place: USA: East River... | reverse complement strand
TTCCTGTGTGCTTTCTTTTGGGCGTGGGAATGCCCCCGCATTCCTGGCGAGTATGCGGGGGCATTGCTGGCGGTTATTGCTGGCGCTCTATATCTACATATTGTCTAGATTCTCCGCAGTCGGTACACGTGTCGAATATTTCAGGGTCTTTACCGATTGTGTAAATGTGACCGTATTCTTCACAGGATGTATCGTTATCCATTTGTGTTAGTCCTTATCTTCGTAGAGGCAGGTGCGGCCTTTCCATATTGCGGCGGTTTGTCTATTTGATTCAATGGTGTACTCTACTAGGTATATTGTTTCGTCGTTTACGTCCATACCATATGTTGCTAGGTGCATCATGACTTGCGCGTATGTGTTAAACGAGTGTGTTACCATTACGTAGTGTACGATGCTTTTGGTTACATCGTATTGTTTCTCTTTGTAAGTAACCGTGTATGGTTCGTTCATTCTATTTCCGTATCGTTCAGTTCCATGAGTGACATGAATATTGAGTAGGCGAATCGCCTTACTGCATCGATATGTTCGTACATGTCGACCGGGCATCCTTCGGGCGTTCGTGCCAACGCGTTGGCGTACTTTTCCAGTAGCCGTATCATCGTCCCTAATTCGGCGGGTGTCATGGTGCCTTTCTTAGGTTCGTGCGAGTGCGGTGTATGCCATTGCGACGATGCATGCCATGAGTGTTGCCATGACCCATTGTCCGGTGAGTATTGCGTTCCATCCGACTCCCAGTCCGAGCATTCCGATAATGATGAGAATGAGTTGGATTAGAAGCCGGGTGAAACCCATGAGTGGCATTGGTTGTTATCCGTTTCTGTTGCGACGGTCGATTGCCCAGCGGTAGTGGTGTGGGGGTACGTGTTCTCCGGTGTGGACTGCGGGTGCGGAGTGGAGGATGCTGCTGTGGTGTCCGCGTGCGAGTGTGCATAGTTGTTCTAGGTCACGGTGTCTTACGCAGCAGCTTAACCTAACGCCTTTTGCGAGACACATTTCGTTGGCTGTAAGGATGGGTGCCTCTGTGGTCTTCCGCATCTTTGGTCCCTTCACTGCTGGCATTGGTGGTCGGAGCCCGTCTTAACTATTCTACTACATTTGCCGCACTTTGCGAATAACGGTTTTGTTACTTTATGTTTACGCTTAGTATTGTTCTTAATAGCCTTGCGCGTGGCTATTTCCGTACCGTCAAACACGGTGACTTTTTTCTCACCCAACATGCCACGGTTGGCGTTGAGTAACCCGCATAGGTGAATGGCATCCTCTTTGGTCCCTTGCCAGTTCACCCTGTTCTTACGGCGGTAATCTTTGATCGCTTCACTATACGACAAATCGATGACCAGCCATGCGTGCCGCCCGCGTATATCGGTGACACGTTGCGGGTGGTAGCGGCCCTCTACGGGCACGTCATCCAACGGCATAACGCATCCGGTGTGTGTGCTGGGTACAGGCGTCAACGGCCATTCCGAACAGTTCTACGGGAGTCTGGAATTTGTACAGGCATCCGGGCTGGGTGCAGAACGCCAACACGCCATCCGTCTCACCGCGCTGAAACACGATACGGCACCGGTGTTTCACCGGGGTACACATGATGAGGCTGTCAGGCACCAATTTGAGAGTCACAGTGAATCGCTCCAATCGGGTTGTTCGTCGTCCATGTCTCTGAAGCTACCGCCACCAATCATGCGCTGATAGGCGACGGATTCTAGGGTCTTACTGCCTTCCGGCGGTGACGTGTATACTGCGGTACCTTTACGTCGCGGTCTGATACGTTTGGTTTTCCAGTCGAATGAGATTGTGCGTGCAACATATAGCCATTGACCCGCGAGATCGTATCGGCCCCGATGACTAGCCTGTTTGATTCCCAAGAAGGATCGTAGCTCGACGGTAATTTCTGGTATGCGATCCGCATTCAGATACCTTTCCCATGCTATGTAGAAGTCCCACGTGTGTTGTATGACTTTGCGTTGCGCTACACCACGGGTCTTCGGCAATTTTTCGGGGAGCATGTATACCCCCGATTGTACCACAAACATAGATTCATGTTCTGTGAGTTCCCATTGACCTAGCTTGTCTCCTACGTCTATGGAGTCTCTTTCCTCGGTACAGAAGAGTCCGTCTGTTGCGAGCATGACAACGTCTCTTCCGTCGCCGTGTTTGTCAGCCAATGCTGCCGCACCCAATTGGGCACGTACAGTGCTAACAATGAGTCCGGACCATATTGGGTTAGCGTATGGCGCTGTTCCCACAGACTGTGCCAATTTACCGTAGATAGTAGCAAGAAGAATTTTGAGAACGTATCCAGTTCCATCCTTCCCAAGCCTTTTACGTTCCGCATACAGGTCCTCCACCCAATCGAAATTAGTACACGCGCACGTCTGGGTGCATGCCCATCCCTCATGCCATTCAATGTCTACGCCTTGTTCTCTGGCAAGGTTGAGCTCGGGGGACCAGTAGGTACCCGTAGCCTTCCGAGGGAAAAGTATTTCCCCTTTTTTCGTTCGGACAGGAAGCGTGTAGATATTCCGTTTAGTTCGGTGATCAAAAGAAATTCGTCCAACAAAGATTCCCTCTGTAGGCATTCGGTCAACTCTACGCCACTCCGAATGCAGCAGACAGGGCAAGTCCGCGTATGTTCGCGCATAAGCACTATTGATATCATACTGGTAAATCGGTCCAGTGATCTCACCGAATAAACACGCTTCAAAACGACCTCCGTAGTATCCCGCATTGCAGAATGACACCAGACCTGGAAACCGTTCCGTCAGATTCAGCGCCTTATTGCGCGGCAACTTGACCTTACGGAACTGTGCCATGACCAGGTTACCCGGCCCCTGCCAGCGGTTGGGATGCAAACCCACCCTGCTGCACATAGCCCGAAACTTAGTCATCAGCAGCTCTAAAGCCTTAATTTCCAACAGATTGTACTCACGCTCATATTCGGTCACCTGACCAAACGAGTTACGTTGTTGCTTGCCTTCCTCGATTTTGTCTATCACGTCCGCCATATGTGCCTCGCCCGGGTTCACCACCCATACCCCGTCTGCCACGGTTCCGTACCACTTGCGCAGAGCGGACACAAACGACGATTGGAAGAATGAGCCAACGTCCGAGATCACTACCCACTTGCTATATCGTCGCTTGCCATCCTCGGCGTTAACAAGTCTGCGACGCACTTTGAACTCTTTATGTGGCAAGTAGTCAATCTGATACTGTCCGACGTCGACAGGCAGGCTCGCTAGCTTGGCGTCCGTAGACACGCGCGACTCACGATTGAGCAACCGGCGAATCCGATCGGGAGGCATCCGCCGGATCATCATCGTCACATCGTAATCAAAGTAATATGAAACGTAGATAACGTCCGTAGGCAGATCAGCGATAAACCCTAGGCATTGCTCCCACGTGAGTGGGTCGCCGGTCTCCAGTACGTAGGTCCCAGCGCGCAAGAGTAGGTATTCATGCGACCCGCGTATGTCGCCACCTTCACCGTCGACCCCGACGAAACGGCGAGCGGTACGTGAGCTAGTGCGGTCCCTGTTGCGTTGGTCCCTGCGTACCTCTACCGGCGCGGTGTTCCGGTACCCCATGTCAGACACATTACGCCCGCCTTGAATGGTAGTAGTACATGATATCAGTACTGCCCAAATACGAGGTAAAGTCCGGTCGAACTTCCCGGGTATGCCGCCGCTCTACCCAACGCCTATGCCCCGGCACGGAGTCGTCACGCTGGTAATGTTCGCACGAGTCTATTTGGTCAACCAACATGTCAATGACATTGGACGTGCCGAACGTATCGACATATTCGTTCACTTCGTCCATATCAACGGGTACCTCTGGCAGTAGTTCATTCCGGCGCGCAATCAGCTTGTTCATACGCGCACGGCTACCCGCTTGCCGCTGCTGATACTCCCGCTTATTGACCTGCTGTGCGCTCTCACCGGCGCGACCAGCGGCACGGTAACGACGTCGCGTGCGTGCGGCATACTCGGTAGGATTACGTTTCAATCCTAGTTCGTTTTGCAACCAATTAATAGCAGCTTGATCATCGGTGGTCCCTGCGTTACCCGATTTCACTAGCCGTTCGACCAGTGACCATACGTCGTTGACAGTACGTCGTGTTGCCATGGTATACTCCCTATACGCGCGGTTCCCTGTTTTGGTTGGTCCCTGGCAGGGAAGCGCAGCGTAAAATGCTCCGCATGGTCTGGCCGATTGGCCCACCGAATATGCGTAGAGCGATAGTCGGTCCGCCCCTCCCTATGTTGCCAGGAGGGGCGGACCGACTAGTATATTACCGCAGATAGAATGTGGCGGAATCGCCGGTGTCGTTGCTGTAAGCGGAACGCATGAGGCCACCGTTCACGGCGATACGCAATGGCGTACCCGTGTGCGACAGGGAGAAAGACGGCACCATATTCTCGCCCTGTTGACGGGACTGCGAGTAAGTGGCCCAAGAGGTCCATGGGGTGTCATACTGCGACTCTCCCAACTTCCCCTCGGTAGGCAGCCCCTGAGTTTCCTTGTCGAACTCAATCATGCCGACACCAGCAAAGAGGGACACGAGTTGCCTACGAATACCGGTGCTCCCGTCCGAGTACACAATAGCTTCCTCCGGGTCGACCATGGGCTCGGTACCGGAAAGTTCCTCGATCTTCTCCCGCTTCAGCTGTCGTTCGAGCATTTTTGCGGTACCCACATAAGCTTCAACCGAACAGTGCCCGATCCCCTTCTTGGGAGTCCAGAACGTCACTGCGGTAATGACGTGCGGAACACCAATCATCCAGGACTTATCGACCTCGGTAAAACCGGGGAGAGAATAGCCCGGGGCGAACTTGTCCCCATCAAAGAGGTTCATTTGAATGTCTGAAGACAGGCTGATTTCAGTACTCATGGTGGAAGTTGGTCCCTTCAGAACAGCTGTGATGCAAGCCACGGTCCGTGACCGCCTCCCAACCTTACGCTCGGTGACCCTGATCAGTCAAACATGCAGGTCACAGGCTTATACTCAGGGTGTCGGGGTCCCCGGTCGGGGTTCCTGGCGGGCCGACCGGGGACCCCCACCCTGACTTCCGGTTACCCGCCGTAGCAAAAATGGAAACGAGGGACGTCGCATGTCAGCCTTTACCGACCTTCTGCACACGATTGGGTCTAAGCTTGTTCACCACTCCGAAACTCAGCTCACCGAATTTCATTCTCAGGTGGAAGCTGTAGAAACCGAGCTGCTGGCCCAGGTGGAGAAGCTGATTGACGCCAAGCTGTCGCCTAATCCTGCTGCGCCGGTCGAGCCTACCGATGATGCTGTCGCGCCGCTTCGGGGGGATAAGTAACCATGATGGAATCCGCCAGGGATTTTGACGCCAACGACATGCCGGACGAGTTCGGTACGTCCAACATCCCTATTCAGGAAACCCCTCTCGACAGTGCACCTGTCATTGTAACCGATAGTGAGAAGTTGGAAATCATGCGAGCCCAGCTCGAATGGTTGTGTTTCCACGTCAATGGTCTTCTGTCTGTCATGCAGGGCAACCCCCTCTTTCGTTCCATGATGGCATCGGCGCAGAGAAAGGCTACCAAGTGAGTACGCAACCCGATCCGGTCACCGATCCGCCCACCGATCCGCCTTCCACTGACGGGCCGGACGATGCGACTAAGGGTGTCCTGAAGGGCCTTATCAAAGAGGCTTTGGGCGAATTCATGGCGGAAAACCAGCCTTCCCCGAACCGTACAGAGTCGCCTAAGCGTAATTGGCTGAACGATGTTATCGGGTACGGGCGGTAGCCATGACTACCTCATTCGATGACATGCCTGAGTTGGACCTATCCGAACTAGAAATTGAAGAGACCGTTACTGCCGCACCGCCCCGGACGCGCAAGCCACGTTCGGATGCGGGTAAACCGCGTGCCGCGCGTCGCAAGATTTCCGGTCTTGCCGACCAGCTATTGGTGCCGTGGGCGACACTGACTCTTGCCGTGAGTCAGCCACTGCCGCTCGTTGGTGCGGTATTGGCGGACCGTGGCGAGGCAACGACCAAAGCACTGGTCGACCTGGCATCGGATCACCCGAAGATGCTGGCAGCGCTGCAAAAGGCAGCCAAGGCTGGCCCGGCATCCGAGCTTGTCCAGACTGGCGCAATGATTGTCCTTGCGGCAATGATTGAGATTGGACGTATTCCGCCGGACATGCCCATTGCACAGAAGGCTGGTATGACGGACGCCTATTACCAGTTGCATCCTGATCGTATTCCGGATGCGCCGGACGTGCCTGCGCAGGGTATGCCTTTCAACATGGCACCGCCGCCCGGTTTCCCATCGGGTTTCCCCATGGGTGCCAACGTTGCGTGATTCTGCGCCGGATATCGATACTACCGAGAACGCATTCCCTTGGACTCAATGGGGTGCGGTATCGAATGCTGTCGATAAAGCGTGGGACCCGCTCAACAACCCCCACCACCTAGTGGTAGGCGGTACCGGCAGTGGAAAATCGTATCTCACCATTAATGGTATTCTCAAACCCATGTGCTCGGCTAATCGAGTCCTCATTGTGGATACCAAGGGTGATGACCCGGTAACATCTTCTGTCGGTAAACCAGTCCGCGAGTTGCCACGCAATACGTGGTACAAAGGGTTGGAAAGTAAGCGCAAGCCAATGCAGGATTGGTTCCGACTAGTCGCGCACGACGATAACGACAAAGCACGTGAACAAGTCGGTTCCACACTCTTGCGTTGTATCAAAGAGGGCAACTGGGTTATTTACCTAGATGAAGCTGTAGAGGTATGTGACCCGCAACGCCCTAACCTAGGGCAAGCGCCGGTAGTCTCTTTGGGGTTGAAAAAGGGACGCTCACGTCGTGTCCCTATTATCTCTGCAACACAGGCACCGGTATGGGTTCCCCGTTGGCTGATCGACCAGGCGTCTTTCGTGTGGATCGGTCGTATCCGCGATGAGGACCGGCACAAGCGGTTGATTCAGGTGGGCGGTATGCGACGGCAGGACTTACCCTATCTGACGTCGCTACAGAAACGTGAATGGCTACTCGCAGCAGACCCGCTAGACATTTTCTATCGAACCACCGTAGAGGGGGTGTCAGAGTAAATGGACGGTATTCTCGGATTTTTCGAGCTGGGCGCTATTATCCTCATGTGGACCATTTTTTGGAATTGGCTACTGAAGGGGATCATGGCGCGATACTCTCAGTTCCCCGCAGTGCAGGGACTGGCCGCTATCTTCCACGCCTGATTTTCGTATTGCCGTACCCCCGCCCGCCAGGCGGCATAAATCATTTCACTGCCTCTTTGAAAGGATATGTGTCGCAATGGCGGCTAGTACTCTTCAGTCGGCTAATCCGGCCGCAAGCACCGTTTCGCGCCAGCCACAGACCACGGCGGCCCCCGCACAGGGTGCCGGTGTTCCCTGGGCGCGGATGTCCCGACAGGGACAGATTCAGGGTCCGTCGCAGGTTGGTCAGGCTTTTGGATCGTTGTGGACCCCGACGCTGCGCGCGGTCGGTGGCTACATGCGTTCCCTGGAATTCTATATCACCGCATCGGGCGGCAACTATTCCGCCGCGACGTACACGGCGGACGCTCCCTACAACGTCATTCAGAACATTTTTCTCCGCGACCCGTACGGCCAGCCCATTTACCAGATTTCCGGGTTCAGCCTCTTTGTGCAGAATCTGTACGGTGGCCAGACCGGCGCACTGGGATTCGGTAACGTCGCGTCCACCATGCCTTCCTGGTCGGCGGGGTCCGCGACTACCGGTGCGTTCACGTTCCGCCTTCAGATTCCGATTGAGTCGGATTCGAGCGGGTATTGTTCGCTGCCTTTCCAGAACGCTTCGTCGCAGCCACAGATTCAGGTTTCCCTGAACACTGCTACCACGGTGTATGCCACTCACACCGGTACGGTTGACCCGACTCTTTCCCTGTCGTTGGACGAGCCGTTTTGGATGCAGCCGGTCAACAACCCGCAGGCTGCCCCGGCGGATGCGGGTTCGTCTGTGCAGTGGTCGGAATTGCAGGCGCAGCAGTCCCCCGGCTCTGGCGTGTATTCGCGTATTCAGCTCGCGCGTGTCGGTACCTATCTCACGACCATTATCCTTGTTCTCAGGGACTCCACCGGTGCGCGGGTTGACGCGTGGCCGCTCACGGACCTGACTCTGTGGATGGATGGTGTTCCGATGCTGATGGAGAGTTTCGCGGAACGCCAGGACAAGATGTGGACCCAGTTCGGTGTGACGCGTCCGACCGGTGTCATTGTCTACACTTTCAAGAACAGTATTCAGACGTTCGTGTCGACCGGTGATTCGTATGACCTGATTTGCCCGACCACTCCGGCAACCCTTCTCGAGGTGTCCGGCACGTATCAGACCATCTCTAACCAGCCTGCCAAGATTACCGTTGTCCTGGGCGAACTGTACCCGCTCGGTGGAATTCCCTATACCCACTTGGCTAGCTGATTATGGCCAACACTCTACACGCCAATCAAGTGTTGACGACCACCACAATCACCACCACCACGGAAACCGTGTTGGCCACCATGCTCCCTTTCAACACGCTGAACCCTGCCGGTGAAGGTGTGGTGGTCTCGTTCGACACCATGGTTACGTCCGGCACCGGCACGACTGCGCTGGTATTCCGTGTCCGTCAGGGCACGACCATTACCGGTGCGTTGGTGGCGAATGCCATTACCGTGCCGGTCACGGCGGGCGGAACCCTTCCCATTGGGTTCACCGTAGTGGACTCTTCCGCGCTGGCACTCAACGACCAGAACGGTTTGCAATACGTTGTCACCGTTCAGCAGACGGGCGCAACCGCGAACGGGACGTGCACTGCCGCAACCATTACCGCCGAATCGGCTACGGCCGTCGAAGCGTAAGGGGTGAGCAAGGGGTGTCCTATAACTATTTGGCGTTAGCACGCCGCCCCGCAATGCTTATTCCTACGCAAACGAGAGAGGATAACAACGTGGCGAGTGTTCAGGCGGGGGTGGTTGCGGGGGCCGATTTGTATTCCCAGCCTGCCACCCCTACGGGTTTCAGTGCGTCGCTTCAGTCTCCGGGCACTTGGACTTATCTGTGGGTCGGGTTTGCCCTGCTCTATCTGATTGGTATTTACGTCGGTGCGATCCGTGTTGCGGGTCGCGGAGAATAGGGAGTAACTGTCATGCTTCGTAGTTCCACGTTTTGGGCCGGTGTCATTGTCGGTGTCGCAGGGGTTTGGGGGTATCACAAGTACGCGGCCAAGAAGGCCGCTGCGTCCGCCTAACCTATTTTCAATGTTATCCGACAGTGAAGGGAGAGCAGGGGATGCGTGCAACCATCGCCATCATCATTATTGCGTTCGTAGCCGGACTCGGTACACGCTTATTTCTCATGGGAGGGGATAGCGCTCCCCTGCTCTCCTACATAACATCCGTACTCGTTACGGGTGTACCCGCGAGTGCTGCATGGTTTATGTCTCACAAGACTAACCAAAAGGTGGAAGTCGCAACCGATAAAATCGATACCGTGTCCGACAAGGCTGATCAGGCTGCCGGACTCGCCGATACCGCTGCACAATCCGCAGTCGCTGCTGAACACAACACCAACGGTAAAATGACTGCACAGTTCGCGGAACTACACTCGGAGATCAGCGGCATCAATACCCTACTCGTTTCCCACCTTGCCGAGCACCGGAGAGGGGAGAGGCAGCAGTGTTTATAGTTGGTATGGCAGCGATAGCGGCTGGGTACACGCTCATCTATTACGGTGTAGCTATGTGGAGGGCTTATTCACAGGATCTTGACCCTACCAAGAAAACGGTAGACCCCGCTATTCCGTTGGGCTTTTTGCTTGGCTTGACGCACCTGCCGGATAGTAGCGGTAACTTGCCGACTACGGCACCGCCGTTTACGCTCAATGCTGGGTCTAGTGGTGGAGCGGTTCCGGGGTCTAATGCGGTAACGCCTTCTACCGGTTCCACTGGCGGGGCGGTGTCCCTGTGAACCCTCACCGCATTCTCGCGGGAGAATACATCCTAGCTTTGGGGTTCACATCGTGGTTCGCCATTAAGCATGGTTATTGGCCATGGCCCACAACCGTGGTTAAACTATCTCTGTCTTTCGGTGTGTTCGGATTGGTTGCCATGGCTGCACCGGAATTCGCCGTGGCATTAACCGGCGGAACACTGCTAGGGCTATTTCTTAAACTGTATTCTAGCGGGGAACTTACCCGCGACACTCTGCCGTATCAGGGTGGTGTTCCTGTAATCGGATATGTTCCGCTTAACTGGAATGCCGGAGATCACTAAGGGAGTTATATTATGCGTGGTGTTCTGAATCTTGCCATGGTTGTCGTGTCGGGCGTGATGGTCGCAGACCTCGTTATTCACGCCAGCGGTACCACGGCCCTGTTCAACGGGCTGGGCGGACTGTGGAAGACTTCTATTAACGGTTTGCTGGGCACTACTTCCTGAGAGGGAGTTGGCATGTTCCGACTTTTCCAGACGCAAGCGGCATCCGTCAATGACGTTATGTCGGAGCAGCCTGTCGTTCCGACTAACCTTCCCCGTTCTCCTAACCTTGCTGGACACCTTGCTATCCCTGCCGGTTCGATGACGCAAAGTGCGCCATTCGTTACGAGGGTTCCCCGGCAACGTCTGTCCTACCTGTATTCGTACGGGAAACAGACCAGGGAATGGTTCCGCATGATTTCTACCGGTGCGGTCGAGTCTACTAAGTTCGAGCCGTACAATGGTGTCATGTTTGATGCCACCTTTAATCAGGGACTCTATGAGGCAGGGTACCCGCAGAATACCGGCATTTCCGCTAAGGTGGCCTCATTGCCGCCTGAGTTGGCCCGTGGCGATGGACCGAAGATGCGTCCGCAGGCCCAGCAACGTAATTCCATTTTCACGCGACGTGCATTCAACACTGCGCCGTCTCTCCCTGCCAAGCCGACGGGTAGCTGATCATGGCTGATATTGCTGGTATTCTCGCTGCCAAGCGGTTGGGTATGCCTACGTGGGTGTGGGCCACTGGCGGTGTCGCGGTTGCCGCATTCATCGTTCTGAAAATGCGAGCGAACAAGGCTGCTGCTGCTGCTGGTACTACCGGTACTACTACCGGCAGTACCGACCCGGCGGGTAACTCTAACGGTGCCACGCTCACTTCCGGTGCAGCATTTCCTATGCCTTATTCCGGCGGTGACGTGTTCGTTAATTATCCGAACCAACCGCAGGCTGCTGCAACGGCAGACATTCCGACTGCATTTGCTGACCTGCAAACGAGTATCTATGTGGTGAAGGGGGTTGCGACTCCGGCGGGTAATGCGAGCGCCGGATCGTTCCCCGCTAATCCTCGTGACGATACTGCACCGACCGGTATCGCACAGGTTGTGTATAACCTAGGCCCTAACGATATCGCGAACGCGACGTTCGATGGTTTGGTTATTATGATGCTGAACCCCGGACTGGTTGCGCCTTACCCCGTGGGAACTCAGATCAAGTATCCAACGCCGAACTCGCTGGACCGTTGGACGCTTGCTCCGACGCCACAAACCACGTCCGTTACCACAACCGCTGCCGGAGGTACCACTCCGGCCACGTCCGCATCGGGAATGTAAATGGCTGGGGCATTCAGTAAAGATGACGTCACCATTCTGATTCTGCTCATTGGTGAGGCGTCCGGTGTATTCGCGGGTTTCTGCCCGTCGTGGTTCACCGTGTCGTCTCCGTTCTTCCATGAGCAGGATGCTAAGGCTGGCAACGTGAAGCGCATTCGGTGGGGTGAGATCGCTGCAACCGCTATTGTTGTCGCAACCGGTGCGGCGGTATCTTTGCGGTCCAGTAACAAACTCGCCTTTTGGGGTTCGCTCATGATCTGCGGTGTGTTCGTCGCGGGTTATGAGTACATGATTGCGCATCCGTCCAGCGATGATGGGGGTAGTGGTGGCGCAGCTTAATTCTGTCGCATCCGCCATCATGGCAGCAACGGCGGGTAATCCGCAATTGGCTGCAGCCATGCTTTTGGGATCGCGTATGGAATCGGGCTGGAATGCCGGGGCGGTAGGTGATCAGGGAACGTCTTTCGGACCTTTCCAAATTCATCTACCGGCCCACCCCGGCGTGTCATCCCAAGAGGCAGAGAATCCCGCGTGGGCAGTCAATTTCATGAAACCTGCCTACCAAAACGGGGTTAACAAAGTACCGTCGTCTCTGTGGACGTCCAACCCGTCGCTGGCTGCTGCGACTGCCGCATTCTTTGCGGAACGTCCGGCAGTCATGTATGCCGCAAAGACCATCGCTGCTGATTGGCCCTTTGTGCAATCCGCGCTCGGTGGCCAATCTCTGGCGGGTGGGGGAGGTAGCAACAATCCGGCGGGTGGCACTATTGGCGGTACAGTGAACGGTGGAACGACCGGCGGTGCGACCGATGCCAGTCTCACCAGTTCCGTCGTTGGGCCCATTGAGACCGATGTGTCCAAGGTACTGAACTATGGGTATATGGCGACCATTGTCGGTGCAGGTGCCGCTATCCTCATATTCGGGCTCGTGATGTTGTTTAAGAACGCAGCAGAGGCTTTGCCGACTTCTCTGCCCACGATGCGAAAGGGTACGTCCAGTGACTCAACCACTGCCCCAGCCGAAAGCGGCACCCCCGACCGGCCACGGCCTTCCGGTCCGGGCCGGACTTCTGAACCGCGCACTGGGACAAAAGCCGGACACCCCCCGCGCTGGACAACTGTCCAGCCAACCACTGCGACCGCAAGACCCGGGAAATCAGCGCGCATCGTAAAAGTGATTCCTGCGACGCGCGCTCTCCCGGCGGGTAGTAAACGATGACACCACGCAAACAGGCATTCCTGACACTGGAGATAGTGTGTGTCGGTGCGTACGTGTGGTATTGCTATTCGATATCCCGTATGGTTAGTCCGGGCGGTAATACGGAGGCTGCGATATACGATAGTGTGTCGCGTGTCTGCTACCGTATCGCGCGCTTGTTCGGTACGGTGGGTATTGAATGTGAGACACGACGGAACGAACTACTAGAACAGGATAGGATGTAAATCGTGGTTGAGCTTAAGGCGCAACTGGGTGCAACCATTGAGTTTGCGTCCAAGGACGATATCGATGCCATGGGTGATTCGCTCATGGATCGTATGGGCGAACTGAACAAGCGGCCCCTGCCCCGATACTTTGACCAAATCGCACAGGGCAGCGATATCAAGTCCGCATCGTCCCCGTATCAACTGTCGCTCGGTGGACCGCCGATCGGATTTATGTGGGATATCATGGGAGTCACCACGTGCGGACTAGACGACTTTACCGCCGTGACCGGTAAGGTTGCGCTGTATTGTGGCGACCTCACCAATATGTCGCTGCTGGCACTGAAGGTTCCCAACCTGGCGATCCCCTCGTATACGTCCGTTGGGCGTAACCGCATTTGGTGTCAGCCGGGGCAAGAAGTGTTTGTCAGCATCTCGGATGTTGCGGACAGTACCGTGGTCACTGCCAAGATTCAGGTTGCGGAATGGCGGCAGAAAGACGTTATTGCGAGCGCGGCGGTATGACTGATCTCTCGGAGTCCACCACGGCTGGGGCGAACGGAACGGCACACGTTCAGTTCTCCCCGATCGCCGCTGGACTCATGTGGGTTGTGCCGCAATTCTCGATTGAAGTTATTCCGTTCACTCCCGGAGCCGCGTGTACCATTCGTCGGAATGGGCGGTTCATCTCGAGTACGGCACTGGGCAGTGGCGATACCGCGTTCGGTCCCCCGTCCATTATCTTGAACCGAGGTGACGTGCTGTCATTCGATTGGGCTGGTATGACACCGGGGAGTGAGGCTGTTGCGACCCTGTTTTACAGTGAGCAAACGTGGGCAGCCACGCCCAATGAAGTAACGGCGATTTAGCATGGTAGCGTTTCAGAATCCCATTGTGACACAGCTGATTGTGCCTACGGGTGCCACCACGGGTGCCCGGGTTGTTATTGGCGTCGGCGCACAAATCCAAATGATTGACGCCAATAACAACCTGGTGGGTAACTGGATTCCGTCTGAGTTTGACCTTATCAATCCGGTGACGGGTGGACTGATCAGCATTCAGCCCGTCCCGTTCAATGGCGGAAACTTTCCGACTATCTTTTTTAAGACCAGCCCGGTGTCGGACGTTGCATTTATCAATGCCGTTCCGGATGGCAACGGGGAACCGGCGATCGGAATTAACTCTCCACCGTATACAGACCCGGGTGGACAGGGAACCATTTTTGAACGGGCGTTCCTGTTCCCGGATGCCATGCAATTCGGCATGGTCGACTTTGCAACACAGTCCCCGGTATACGGGTTTTTCATCAGTCACCTAGCAATGAACATTGAAGCACGCACCCCCATCTTTGTGCGGAATGCCAACTGGACTTCCGTTGGATTCGCGAATGGATGGGGGAACTTCGGTAACCCATTTTGGGGTGTGTCCGTGCACATGATGCCGGACGGAACAGTCATGATGCGCGGCGAGGCTGCCGGGCCAGCAGCGTCAACGGGCGGTACCGTGGTCGTTCAGATACCGAATGGTTTCTTGCCGACACCGAATGGTGCGGCCCCTAACGGTACTCTGTCGTTTTCGGTGTCGGGTGGTGCGGCAATCAAGGGAGAAATGCACATCACTCCGCAGGGCGCGTGCAACCTGTTTTCGGGTATCGGATCGATGACTGCCTGTAACTTTGATGGCATCTCGTGGGCGTCTAAGTTTTAAGGTTTTCGTTACCGTACCGATACCAATAAAGAGAAAATCTGTGTAGGATAAGAGGCGTAGGGACCAACCGGAAGACAGGGACCAAAGTCATGACGGATAGCACCGTGAATGCGGATATTCTGTTCGAGAACGGGTACCGCAAGATGTGCGCGTGCCAGGGATACGGAACCGCCGGTACCGCTTTCTGCGACTGCTCCGCAGACGTCGTGCACAATGGCATGCCGTATAAGGCATCCCACGTGTCTGGTGTGTTGCATCCTGAAGAGGCGCACTGGGCTCGCAGGCACCTTGTGGCCGGACACTCTATCGCCATCGTTGGCGACAGTGTGTTTACGGCAGACTCATTCGGACCTGACTACTTGAACGTTTTCGAATTGGGATACCGTGCCGCCGACGCGCTGGCCAGCGGCTTCCAAGTGGAAGACGCTCTGTGTGACCGGCAGGTGGAGTACGCGCGCTTGTGCGAGTCATGGACGTTCGGTGAAGCGTAAGCACCGACTGTCCTTAGACGCATGCGTAACGTTATGGTTTGGTGGCGGGTTGGTGTTGGGTATGTCCGTGCTGTTCGTCGCGCTGCTGGCAGAGGGTCTGTTACACCTTCGTTAGGCATGTGGGCATTCTGGACCGGCTCGATTACACAGCTGTATCTGTGCTTTGTTTTGCTGTCCGGCACAGTGCACTTGCACTAGCCGTGTTAGACTTCTCCCGTGGCAACAAACGAGACGTCTCAATTCCCGATGGAATGGGGGTTCGACATTGAGAAGGGACCAGACGGTAAGTCATGGGTAACCCTCACTGTCGGACTCCCCTTCACGCGAACCCTAGTCGCTATGCCCGTAGAGGCAGCCGAACAGTTGCGTGATCAGCTACCCGACGCATTGGGTACCGTGATCAGCCGGGCCAAGGCTGCCAATGGGGATACCCTCGCTGTAGCGTCAACGTTGGATCTTTCTACCTTCCGCCAGAAAGGCACGTTTAAATGAGTAACTGGGATGACCTGATCAGCGGCCTGCATGTCGAGGAAGTCAAGGCTGTGCAGCCTCCCGTTGACGTTCCGGACAAGGTTGTTGAGATGCTGACTAAGCTGCGCACTCAGACCGGTCCGAATGGCGGGAAGCTGCGCGCGTCGCTGCCCACTAAGTCGATGGAAGACGCCAACAACATCCGGCGCACTTTGCGCGCTGCTGGAGACAAGCTTGTTCCGCCTGCCAGTGTCACTACGAAGTTTCATTACGCAATGGAGGATGAAGAGGCAGTCTCGAATGACAAGGGTGAAATCGTTCTGAAGGTGAAGGATGGCGCGGTCCCCGTGCACATCACGTTCACCGTGGGCGAGCGTCGCGGTAAGAAGTCGGACAAGACTGCGGAGAAGCCTGCGGAGGCTGTGGAGAAGCCTGCGGAGAAGCCTGCGGAGAAGCCTGCGGAGAAGCCTGCGGAGACCTCGGGAAGGGCTCGTGCCAAGCACTGACACGAGCGACAGAGAAACCCCTGCCGCTGAGCTAGAATGCCAGCGGCGGGGGTTTTTCTACGGCTACTGCTGGTATAAGGGGCAGCAATTACCGTGTCCGCGTTGCGGTCAACCAACACAGTATTTCCGCCACGAAAAGGGGATCTGTTGGGCTTACCATGAATACCAGGGTAAAGGCAGAATATGTGCGGTAGGACAAAATGAAGTAGGTGTCCATGGTTAAACCAATCGTAGATCTCTATGAGCGATACAATAAGGTCACAGACTGGAATGCGTTAAAGAATGCCGTTAGTGGCGTTATCATAAAATACACTGACGGTAAAGGAGAAGCCCTCACCTCCGCTGCCAATTACGTAGCCAAATGTAAACAACTCAATATCCCCTACACCGGGTACCATTTCGCCGAGAATGGCGACGTAGCAACCGAACTATCAGCATTCGAGACAGCGCTACGCACATACGGCCATACCCTCCCCTTTGCGGCACTCGACTTTGAACACGCGGACGTACCCAGTTGGGCACAACAATTCTGCGCTCAACTCAGCGTCCAGCCCATGCTGTATGCGCCCACCACGTGGCTGCAAATCATCCGCCCCGACCTCTGGTCTCGTCACACCTACGTATGGTCCGCCGGTGACTCATCCCACTACACCGGACGCGCAGACCTTCACCAGGTAGATGGGCCAATGCCCGGTGTTTCGGGTACTGTCGATATCGACAACATTATCAATACCGCCATCCTGGGAGGCTCTACCATGACTGCACCGGACTATGGCAACACCGATGTGTCACCTAAGGGAACCGCTTTCAACGGTCGTGTTATCAATGGGTCGACTCCGTATGCGGAAATTGCCGCACTCTGGCAGCAGTCGTTTTTCGGCAGTGACACGTCCGGCACGCTCGGAAACCTGCCCGGCGTGTTCCCCACCATTTACGATATTTCAACCAAGGTAGATCAGCTCGCCGCTGCCGTGGCAGCCATCTCGAGTAAGCTTGACCAGGCAATGAACGTTGCCGGAACCTACACGGCAAGCGGTGACATTGTGTTGACCAAAGCCCCAACCACCTGACCAATGCTAGTACCAGTGGTGGGGCGGTTACGGGACCACGTGGAAAACGTAATGAATGCAGACGACTTCCGATTTACCGTCAACAATGACAACGCGCTCGTGTGCGCCAAGTGTTGGCAACGGTTGCCGATTACAACATACCACCATGGTGTCTCACCGACGGAAATACGGGTCATTGCGTCGGTGCACGTAATGTCATGTACGGGGGTGAAATACACGAACCAAGTACTAGATGAGACCCTTGACGACTAAACGAGACACAATGCCCCTGCCGAAAGGTAGGGGCATTGTGGTACCATAAGCATATGAGGAAACAGCAGCTAGCCCGCATCGAAGCCCTCACCGACTTCATGGAAGACTACGGCATGATGGCAGACGGTGACCTCGTTGAGCGCAAAGAAGAGATCATGGAAGCACTGTTCGCCATGTCCCTACTCGGCAGAGAGGGAAGCAAATGGGAGAAGTGTATCGGCACGTGGCGGACCGAAATGGCGAAAGCCTACAGGGGTAAGGTCATCCGTTGGACCATGCTACAATGGAACGTGTACGCGGCACAGGCACTCTGAAAGGACAACTGATCATGTTCACTCTGTACGCCGATGGCTGCAAGCCGCAGATATTCTGCACCGAGAAAGACGCAATCACCACGGCCCACGAACGCGGTGCGGAAGCTTTCGAGATATACAACGAGGACGATCGAATGGTGTACAATGAGTTCCCTGCTCCGAAGTGGGTGTGAAACGCACATGATCGATGACGCGACGATGGAAGAAATCATCACATACGCGCTGGGCTGGTGTCCGGAATACCCGGGGAAAGTCGAATGGGCAGACCTGTATGACCGCATCGAATCGGTATTCGATGTAGACCTCGGTTGTGATCTACTCGGTGCCGACATTGTGAGAATCAAGAAAGGCATACAGGACGCACGGAAACAGCAATAACCGCCAGCAATGCCCCCGCATACTCGCCAGGAATGCGGGGGCATTCCCACGCCCAAAAGAAAGCACACAGGAATGCGGGTAACAATGCACGGGGTAATGCTAGGACAATGGGAGCAGCAATGCGAACGGAAATGGAAACGTAATTGGCGCCGTGATAAGAAAGTAATAGAAATATGTGACACGAGGACCCCCCC
>Ga0193702_1000324_pt1 | contig 18426 bp, 16 predicted proteins | sample U3a1metaG_FD_143060 | JGI IMG/M metagenome (GOLD analysis project Ga0193702, IMG submission 143060) | Soil microbial communities from a riparian zone of the East river system, Colorado, United States - U3a1 | ecosystem: Environmental > Terrestrial > Soil > Riparian zone | place: USA: East River... | reverse complement strand
CGTAAGCAAAATAAAAAAGCAGGTAGAGATCATCATCAAAGGAAAACTCAATAAAACAGGGGAGCATTATAGTTTTACGATATCATTATTTTTAAGCCCTTTATCAGCATAAAAACCTAAACATGAACAAATTATTTTCCACGTCAAAAGAAGAAATAAAAGGCAGGATGCTCCGGAATGCGATGGATTTCTGGAACACAACAAATGTTAATGATATTGATCCTTTGGTTAAATTACTGATCGAAGCCCTCAGTGCCGAGTTGTTCAATCTTTCAAATGATGTTAAAAACCTTGAAAATCGTATTTTGAATAAAATCTCCAGGATTTTAGCTTCAGACTATCTTACAGCACCGCTCCCGGCACACGCTTTGTTAAAAGGTGCGCCAATTGAAAGCACGGAGACGCTCAGTATCAAAAACCATTTTATTTACCGCAAAACTTTTTCTCCTGAAGCGGGTAAAACGGCGCCCGAGCCTTTAGATGTTACTTTTACCCCTCTTGGCGAAAACAAAGTTTTTAAAGCCGAAATCAAATACACATTCAACGGGAGGCAACTTTGGGAGCACTCACCAGAAATGCAAAAAAGCTTAATCGCCAATCCTTTGCCACAAGCGTTTACCGAAAGCAATGTGCTGTGGATAGGAATTGAAACCGCTCCAAAACTTAATACCCTTAAGGATGCCGGAATATATTTCGAATGGCCGGGGTATGCTACAAATAACGACTTTTATACGCTGTTACCAGTTACCCGCTTTTATATTAATGATCAAGAGCTGCTAACCACACCCGGTTTAATATATAATGACGATGAACCCACCCACGATAAACCGGTGTTTTATGATCAGAATATTATTAATTTAACTACCCGGGATATAAAATCATATTACCAAAATCGCTTCATATCTCTTACTGACGAGAGGCTTGACGATTTGGAGCCGCATAAAAAAAACTATCCACCCCAATTTGAAACATGGTTTGAACCTGACGATTTGAAGCGGCTTAAACCTTGTGTGTGGATAAAAATAATTTTCCCGGCTGTGATCAGGCCCGACATTATCGGTGAATTACAACTGCATTTAAACTGTTTCCCGGTTATGAGCCGTAAACTTCATGAACAAAAGTTCAGGATTAAGGAGATGAATAATATCATACCCATAAAACCATCGGCATATGACCATTTCTTAGCTGTTCAGAGCCTGTATGACGATTCGGATGTTCACTATGATGAGATCCCTTATAGCCAGTCTGACCAGAATTTTGAGGGAAGCTATTCCATCCGAAATGGCGGGGCCGAGCGTTTCGACTCCCGGAATGCGCAACAGATTATCGAATATCTTTTTGAATTGCTCAGAGATGAAAAAGCTGCATTCGCTGCCTATGGAAATGACTTTTTAACCTCAACTTTAAAAACGCTCGAACAAAATATTTCGCTAATTGAAAAAAAGTCGAACCAGGCAAAAGACAACCATGAACTGATTAACTACCTAATTTTGAAACCGGCTAATAAAGCCGGTATGCTATACCTGCAATTTTGGACAACCCTGGCCGATAGCGCCAATAATATTCGCAAAGGAACCAGGTTGCAGCAGTTTGAAACAATAAAACTAAAAGCTGATACCCTGAGGTTGATGACGACCTCAATCGGCGGAAGGAATAGCCTAGGCGCTGCTGAACGGATCCAGGCTTATAAATACGGGTTGACCACTAAAGACAGAATTGTTACCCAAGCCGACCTGACAAGTTTTTGCAGGTACGAGCTTGGTTCTAAATTAAAAAGCATCAGGATTGGTAAAGGCGTTAGCATTTCGCCTAACCCAAAAGAAGGCTTCAAAAAAACTACAGACATTTACCTGGAACCCCATGAAGAAAGTAAGCTATCAGCAAACGAATGGGATACCATACTGGGCCTGCTGCAATCAAAGCTGGAATCGCGGAGTATTATCAATTATAATTATCGTTTGTTTATTGAAAAGCAGGCTTAATTACCCAAATAAGTAGTATATCCTAACCTGGCATTATCCTGTTGGGCCCCTATCACTAATTTTTGCGAGGCAGCATCTGCGAGCAGGTTAATCCTGCTGCCTGTTTGCATTGGGATAAAATACGATAGTAATACATCTATGCAGATGGCCGAACGCCCGCCGGGTAAAAAATCAATCATTTTTGAAGCGCTCAATGGTCCCACTGCTACTTGTAGCTCCTCTTCGGGTTCAATTAATTGCCCCGCTATAAAGTTTATGCCAAGGGCGGCATCACCCAGGGATGTCTGCATTCCCATTAAGTCTTTTTTATTTGGTCTGCCAGCTAGTTTATAACTGAGCAACACCGGCGTTTTAAACAACATGGTTAATACCTTGCCTATGAAATCAAGATTATTACGCTGTTCATGTATAACCGGCAAAACATGTATTAAAATAAGCATTTGTTTGTTGGTAAAACAGCTAAACTCCTTCCATTCCTTTAAAAATATATTGATCAGATCATCATACTCATTCTTTTTGTCAAGGCGGTTTTCGTAAAGTTCCACGCGCGTTCTCAGGTGATTAATCTCGGCTTCAAATGGTGCAAAAAAACGCCGCACCTGTTTTTCTTCTTCTCTCCGGTCAATAATATCTTTAACCATCTCCTCCTCCGTGATCATTAAACTCGAAGCGGGTGGCCTGTGAAACAATCCCTCGGGCAACATATCATAAAGCCCATCGCGATTTACTTGAACCTGGAGTATTTTCTTATCGGTAACATCGGTTTGGGTCACAGACATCCCGGCAATTTCTTTTGCAAAAGCACGCTGCCGGGGCCCTAATGGCAGTATTAGAAGATCATCAGCGGCAACCAATTCATTCTCAATAATTTCCGCTGCAATAACGGTCGCTTTAAAATCTGTATTATAAGATTAGGATTTTTGATCTTCATTTTTTTAAGGTTTTAACAAGAATAATTAAAACAATAACCAAAATTATTGTTAATTGATTAGACTTATATCAATTTTATTTTTTGATCCAGCAACAAAAAACCTGAACATATTATTATACCATGGACGTTAAATCATTTTTTATACGTTATCTTATCTTCCCACTGATCTTTGTGATTGCTTCGGCAATAATGACCATCATTAATAAAAAGAATAAACTTTTAAGCAACAAACGCCTCATTGTTATTATTCTGTTAACGGCCGTTATTATAGGGCTACCGGGCCTTTTGGGGTTCCTTGATCTGCAGTTTATGCCCTGGGGCTACCTTTTTTGCCAACTCATTTACCTTACGTTGGGTACAGTTTACGTTTGGCTTGCCGGCAAATACCACGAAAACGAACTACTCCATAAAAAAGGTTTTTTTATTTTCTGCACCCTAATCTCCTGCTTGTTAGGGCTATTCCTCTTTAAACTTGGGTTTGATTGGCTTAACAACCTGCAATATGGCATCTGGGCAGCTTCGAGCGTGCTTATATTCATGCTGCCGCCTATTTTCTGGTGGGCTTATATTTCCTTCATGAGTATCCCGCTTGAAATATACAAAGTGTGGCAATACCCAAGGGCACCTGAAGACATCAGCATGGAGCACCTTGACTTTGATAAACTTTTGGTACTAGAGCTTGATCTTTATAAAAATACTGATGACCCGGAATCGTTAAAGGTGAAGGCAAAAGCACCACCAAACATGAACTTCGGCCTTTGGTTTCAAAAATTTATTGATGATTATAATTTAAAATTTCCGAACGCACCTGTTCAATACAAAACAAACAGAACTGACAGCTATAAATGGATATTTTATATTAAACCGTCGTTTTGGAAACAAAGGCAATTTATTGATCCGGACCTTAATATTTTGGAAAACCGGATTACTGAAGCAAACACAATATATGCCAAACGTGTTTCTGAGATTGTGAGCGAGCCTGAACGGACCGGAGATCAGGCAGTTTACTTATAACATTATATTTACATACCGAACATGATATGCTTAGTCCGATAAAAAACAAACCTGTAAACTGGATAGATGGAATGAAAATTTCCAGCGATCATTTTATCAGCACCGATAACTTTATACATGATATAGTTAGAGATTCAAATTCCCTTCAACTCAATAATAATAACTTTGGTTTATTGCCACCTGTGATAAATGAGTCGGTTTCGCTCGATATTCAGATTACAGAAAGGCCATCAAATCAGGTGCAGATCAAAATAAACTATTGCAACGCCGTAACTGCTGAAGGTTATAGGATAGATGCATCACGAGCCGGCCAGGAACTAACATTTACCCATTATTTTGGCCAGGATAGCGCAACTGAAAACTCCGAGACGTATTACGTATTACTTGCCGTTAATCCGTTTGAGCGCGTACCGGTCGGCAATCCCGACCCCGAGGAAATACCTGTTAGATATCCGGAAATCGAGAAGCAATATAACATCACTATAATGCCTGCTTCGCAGATAAATACCCGGAGCCCGCAATTCTTGGAGGTTGGCAAATTCATGAAAAATGGCAACAGCCTTCAAACAGATGTCAGTTTTATTCCACCCTGTACATCGGTACTCAGCCATCCTGAACTGGTAAGATATTATGAGCTTTTCAGCAACTATCTTAATACGCTGCAGCTTCTTTCATTCCGGATCATGGATAAGATCACGTCAAAAGAATCTGTTTCTATTATCGGTAAAAACGTGAAGATTCTTTGCGAAAAACTGCTGGAATATATAGCGAGGACTTATTTCTCGTATCGAAACATCGTATACCAGCAGCCACCTGTATACATGGTTTCCTGTTTTTCTGAAATGGCCCACATATTTTTCAGCACGGTAAAAAGCATACCCGGCGCTGAACGTGAAGAACTGCTCAAATATTTTTATGAATGGAAAGATGTTACGCCCGGCAATTTTGAAGAACTGCTTGGCCGCCTGATAGAAATTGTTTATAACCATCACGACATCAGCGCTTCAATGAAAACCACTGATGAATTTTTACGGGTATTAGTGGCGCTGTGGAATAAATTAAGCTCATTGGAATACATCGGACAGCGCAAAGAAAACATTGTGGTAGCCGAACAGCAGGTAATTCAAACGGTACAGTCCAAACGCACCTGGACTTTGCTGGATTAATTGATGCTACCCGATTAAAAGTTTGCATAATTTAAAGGACTATAATCTAATGAAGCAAAAAAGCAACGTTGAATTGTTTCTCGATGGCCTAAAAGAACGTCTGTCTGAAGACAACAGGCTTTCACTATCATATGCCACCGGCGCTTCTGCAACACAGTTGGCACAGTTAAAAAGACGTTACCCATATTGCCCTGAATCTTTACTGGAATTACTATCGCTTATAAATGGGACTTATTGGCAAGAGTATGGAGAACATACCATTACAGTACTAATGCTGGGTTCTGATGTTTTTGAATACCCTTATTATTTAAAATCAGTTGAACAAATATTGGAGGAAAATAACTACGGCAACAGTATCAATGAAATTTACGGCGATTATGATGATGATATGCCTGAATTAATTGATAACGCAATAGATCCCGATATTAATATTGATCTGTGGTTGTGTTTTTCAGACTGCATGAACAATGGAGGCACATCACGATTGTATATTGACTTTAACCCAGGTAAAACAGGTAAACCGGGACAAATCATTCGATTCCTTCACGATCCTGACAGTTATAAAGTTATTGCAGCGAGTTTTGACGAATACCTTCAAATGCTTATTAACGATGATTACTCTTTCATAATAGCAGACGAGTAACGGCTATATTAATATAAGGTATGCAATTAGTTGAAAGACCGTCTGAATTCCAGTGGCGAAAGATTAGTTTTTGTCTTAAATAACTTACTGAACGATTGCGAATGTTCAAAGCCCAAACCATAGGCAACCTCACTTACTGATAAGTTTGTTGTAGATAATTTTTCCTTCGCTTTTTCAATTAGCTTATCGTGTATGTGGTGCTGTGCATTTTGCCCGGTCAGGGAACGCAGCATATCACTTAAATAACTTGGTGATATATTTAGATTTTCTGAAAGGTATTGAACTGTCGGAATCCCCTTGCTTAACGACATTTCGTTGTTAAAATATTCGTCTAAAATTTCTTCCAGTTTTTGTAACAGGTCACTGCTTACTGCTTTGCGGGTAATGAATTGGCGCTTGTAGAAGCGATTGGCATAATTCAACAATAACTCGATCTGGGAGATCATCACGTCCTGGCTAAACTCATCTATTCTGCTGTTCAACTCCTCTTCCATTATCTTGAAAATAGAAATGATCGTTGCTTTTTCACTTTCTGAAAGATGTAATGCTTCATTGGCTGAATAAGAAAAGTAGCCGTACTGTTTAATCTTTTTTGCTAAAGGATAGTTCCACAAAAAATCCGGATGGATCAGCAAAGTATATAGGGAACATACTCTGATTTCGTCCTCATTACTGCTGCCTATGATTTGATTAGGAGCAGCGAACAATAAGCCGCCTTCGTCAAAATCATAATAATCCTGCCCGTATTTTAATTTCCCGCTGAGTTTTGGTTTGTATGATATTTTATAAAAGTTTAACACATGAGATTGGGGTGGTCTGTTAAATTCGACCCGGCTATCTGCACTGTTGATCAGGCTGATCAAGGGATGTACGGGCTTAGGTAAGCCAAAAGCCCGATGTGCGTCAGATAAAGAATCAAATTTGTGGGGGATATTTTCTTCCTTTTTCATTTTTACAATTTAATACAATGATAACCGATAATAGATTTAATTACCGGTTATCATTTATTCTTTACCAATGGATTACTTTAATTAGCCCTGAGCTGAGTTGGAAATAGATTCCCATGCCTCCCAGGTTGCCAGCCGCTCGGCATATGCCGAGCGTATCCAGGGCAAATTGTGGCTGCCAAGATTAAACCGCAATGGAGGCTGCTCCGCATCCACAATTTTGAAGATGGCCTCCGGCGTAGCATTTGGGTCGCCTCTTTCTGAGTTTCTCAAACGCTCGAAAAAGTGCGTTTTAAAATCTGTGTAAATGTCAAGACCCGCGGCAAATTTCAAAGAATCCTGGCTCCCGAACTCGGTAGCATAGGCGCCGGGTTCTATGATCGTTACTTTGATGCCGAAAGGCTTAACCTCTGCGGCCAGGCTTTCGTGGATTGCCTCAAAAGCCCATTTTGACGAACAGTAATAACCGATCACCGGAATGGTTACATGGCCAAGGCCGCTGGATGTCCCGAGGATGTGGCCACTGCCTTGTTGCCGCAGCAATGGCAAGGCCGCCTGAATTACTGCAAGTGTGCCAAAAATGTTTGTTTCGTAAAGCGCCCGAACATCATCGGCGCTGGCTTCCTCAATTGTTCCAACCAATGAATAACCAGCATTATTGAGAACGATATCAAGCCTTCCAAAGTGGGCGTGAGCCTGCGTTACGGCTGTCTTCACCTGGTCGGGATTAGTCACGTCGAGCTCTAAAGTCAGCACGTTTGCGCCGTACTTTTCTTTAAGATCGGCAATACTTGCCAAGGTGCGTGCGGTAGCTGCTACCTTGTCGCCACGCTTAAGGGCGGCATCGGCCCAAACGCGCCCAAAACCGCGGGAAGCACCTGTAATAAACCAAACTTTATTTACACTTGAATTTTCATTTTGATGTGCCATGCTTTTTTATTTTAAATGGATAACACAACAAAGGTCAGCAGATGCCAGTTGGCACTTGTAGCCTAATCGAGGATTTTTGTAGGCAAAATAAGAAAGTCGGTAACCATCACATGTGGCTCCTCCTTTTTTAAGTGGCTTTTTGTTTTTCCATTATTATTTACTGGTGTTAAAGAGTAAATATGGTTTAATTTATATCTTCGCAACGTAATTAGTGTTACGTTTAAATGACCCTTATGAAAGATTTTTCTAAACTAAAGAAAAATTTAAAAAACAACTTTTCGCATCTCAAATCAATTAGAATTGCTTTATTAGGTGATACGGCAACACAATTTTTAAATCAAGCTATCCGCGGGACAGGCTTTGATCATGACCTGAATCTGCAAATCTGGGAGGCTGATTTTAATCAAATTGAACTTCAGGTATTCGATTCTTCTTCAGATTTATATGCATTTGATCCTGAAATTATTATAATTTTCCAATCCGCACATAAGTTAGCAAATAAATATAGCAAGCTCAGGCAAGAATATTATATTGATTTTGCTCAAAATCAGTTAGCAGAAATAAATAATCTTTATAACGCTATAAATGCTCATTCGCAAGCAAAAATCATCTATTATAATTATACAGAACTTGACGACGCCATATTTGGCAATTATGCAAATAAAACTGAACATTCGTTTTTATTTCAATTACGCAAGTTAAACTATGAGTTGATGGTTTATGCTGCTAAAACATCTGGCTTTTATATAGGCGATATTTCTTGCATACAAAACCGAATAGGGAAAGCAGGAATGTTCCAGCCATCAGTTTACATCAATACAGAAATGGTATTAAGTATTGATGTCTTACCTTTAATAGCAGAAAAAACGGTGCAACTTATAGCATCATTGCATGGCAAATTTAAAAAATGTGTCATTATTGATTTGGATAATACGATGTGGGGAGGTATAATAGGCGATGATGGGATAGAAAATATACAAATTGGCAGCCTGGGCATAGGGAAAGCATTTACCGAGTTTCAATACTGGGTGAAAAAATTAAAAAATCGAGGTATAATCGTTGCTATTTGCAGCAAAAATACTGAGTCTGTTGCAAAAGAACCTTTCGAAAAACACCCGGATATGGTATTGCATTTAGACGACATTGCAGTATTTATGGCCAACTGGGATAACAAAGCAGATAATATTAAAAAAATACAAAGCATTTTGAACATTGGGTTTGATTCGATGGTATTTTTGGATGATAATCCATTTGAAAGAAACATGGTCCGGGAAAACATATCGGAGATAACCGTGCCTGAACTTCCCGAAGACCCTGCTGATTATTTGGAATATTTATATGCTTTGAACCTTTTCGAAACTACGTCCTTTTCTACAGGAGATGCCGAGCGCACCAAACAATACCAGGTAGAAGCAAAGCGAATAGTGCAACAAACCTCATATACCAACGAGGACGATTTTTTAAAAAGTTTAAATATGGAGTCGCTTGTCGAACCATTTAACAAGTTCAATACTCCCCGGATTGCACAACTTTCACAACGATCAAATCAGTTTAATTTGCGCACGGTTAGATATACAGAGCAAGACATTGAACATCTAATTGCACGGGATGACATTATTAGCTATGCATTTACACTGGCAGATCAGTTTGGGGATAACGGATTGATTAGCATGATTATTTTAAAAAAAGAAAATACAGAGAGCTTGTTTATTGATACTTGGTTGATGAGTTGTCGTGTGTTAAAAAGAGGCATGGAAAATTTTATTTTGAATACCATTGCCGGCTTTGCCAAACAGCACGGCTATAATTATTTAAAAGGGGAATATCTGCCGACGGCAAAAAACGAGATGGTTAAAGACCATTATAAAAACCTGGGGTTTGAGCAAGCAGGCAACTATTGGATACTTAATGCTATAAATTATCAAGATAGGCCGTGTTTCATAAATAAAAAACAAATTTAAAAAATGGAAAAGAGCGAAATTTTAAAACAAGTGCATGCAGTATTTGTGGATGTATTAGATAATGAGGACATTGTTTTAACTTACGAAACTACTGCGGATGATGTGGAAGACTGGGACTCATTAAACCATATACAATTGGTAGTAGCTATAGAAAAGCATTTCAAAATCAGATTTACATCGCAAGAAATTCAAAGTTGGAATAATGTTGGAGAAATGCTTGATTGCATAATAAAAAAGAATGGTTAATTTTAAGTTAAATGATAAGTTCACGCAAGCTTTTACTGTGACAGGGGAAGTTTATGACGGATTTATAAAACTTTTTAAGGATACCAACCAATTGCATACTGATGAACGGTTTGCAAACTTGTATAACTTCAAAGGGTGCGTAATGCACGGCAATATTTTAAACGGCTTTATTTCTTACTTTGTTGGTGAATGTTTACCAATAAAAAATGTAATCATTCATTCACAGGAAATACAATTTAAACAGCCTGTTTATTTAAATGATAAGTTAATTTTCGAAGCATTAGTAGATGGTATTTATGAATCGGTTAATGCTATTGAATTTAAGTTTAGCTTTAAAAACAACGAATTAAAAGTAGTGGCAAAAGGTAAGATACAAATAGGTTTATTATTATGAACGTTTTAATTACTGGTGGGTCTTCAGGAGTTGGAGAAGCTATCACACGAAGGTCAGCTACCGAACTCAATAATAAGGTCTACTTCACTTATAACAATTCTTTAAAAAATTCAAAGCAAATTGAAGCTGATCATCCAAATACAAAAGCTATTAAATGTGATTTTAAGAATAAAAACGATATAGCTAAATTAACAAATAAAATAGTTGAATTGGACATTGATGTTTTGATCAATAATGCATACAGCGGTCAGTTTTTGGAATCCCATTTTCATAAAACGCCATTGGATAATTTTATAACAGGATTTGATAATAATATTGTACCGACAATTAGCATCACCCAGGCAGCAATAGGTGTATTTCGAAAAAAGAAATTTGGTAAGATAATTACAATTTTGTCGGCTGCATTAATTAATACGCCCCCCTTGGGCTCGTCTGTGTACGTTGCAAATAAAGCCTATCTGGAAGAACTCACCAAAGTATGGGCTGTTGAAAATATAAAATTTAATATAACGTCAAACAGCATTTCACCAGCTTTTATGATAACAGGCTTTACAAATTCAATGGATGAAAGGTTAGTTGAGCAAATAACAAATGGGCATCCGCTCAAAAAGTTGCTCACTACTGAGGAAGTTGCTGAAAGTGTTGAGTTTTTAATGAATGCCACTCAGCAAATAAATGGCATCAATTTAATTTTAAATTCTGGAGTAAGTATTAAATGATTTTCAACTCTTTATCATTTTTGGTTTTTTTTGTATGTTTTTTCTTTTTATACTGGTTTGCATTTAACCGCAGTTTAAAACTTCAAAATTTACTTATTTTATTCGGGAGCTATACGTTTTACGCCTGTGCTAACTGGCGTTTTCTATTGCTTTTATTGGCCGTATCTATAATAAACTTTATTCTTGGTATTTGTATAGAAAGGTCTGCAAAATATAAAAAAATACTATTGTGGTTAGGTATGATACAGGCTTTGGGAGGCTTGATGTTTTTTAAATATTTTAATTTTTTTATTGAATCATTTAATAGTCTTTTTTTAGCATTACATGTAAATATAAGTTTACAATTAGTTAATATTTTTATCCCGGTAGGTATCAGCTTTTTTACGTTCAGAACGATTGGCTATTTGCAAGATATTTACAAGAAGAAAATATCAGCTACAAAAGATCCTGTAGTTTTTTTTAATTACGTCGCTTTTTTTCCATGCTTACTTGCGGGACCTATTGATAAGGCAAAAACGTTTATTCCTCAATTAGAAAAAAAAAGAATATTTAAATATGATTTAGCTGCGGACGGCATGCGCCAAATACTTTGGGGTGTGTTTAAAAAAATGGTAATTGCTGATAATTGTTCTGTAGTTGCAAGTGAAATATTTGGAAATTATCAAAATTTACCTGGTAGTTCATTATTGGTTGGGGCCTTTTTATATAGCGTACAAATTTATGCCGACTTTTCGGGCTATTCTGATATCGCTATTGGAATTTCTAAACTATTAGGATTTAATATCACACGTAATTTTGACTATCCATATTTTTCGCAAAACATTGCAGAGTTTTGGCGTAAATGGCATATATCACTAACTTCCTGGTTAACGGAATATGTTTTTACGCCGTTAAATATTTCCTTTAGAGATTATGGCAGATGGGGAGTAGGTTTAGCCATAGTAATTAATTTCACCATTGTTGGCATATGGCATGGTGCTAATTGGACCTATGTTCTTTTTGGCTTTGTACATGGATGCTTCTTTATTCCGCTTGTTATAAAAAACACCATCAATAAAAAGCAAAAAATAGCAAAGGATCGTTTATTTCCTTCATTTTTAGAAATAGCTAACATTTTAATAACGTGTACTTTTGTAATGCTTACATTTATAATATTTAGGTCAGAGAATATTTTAAATGCCTTTAAGTATTACAAAGGATTATTTTCCAGATCACTATTGTCATCACCAATTATACTTCATAAACGGATTGCAATATTAAGCCTGCTTTTCGTACTGATCATGTTTTTTATAGAATGGTTAAGGCGTGAAAAAGAATATGGGTTGCAAATAGATGATATTAAGCACCCGATTTTCAGGAAGCTTATTTATTGTATATTAATTATATGTATAATATTTTTTAGTGCTTCTGACGCAAATCAGTTTATCTATTTCAAGTTCTAATTATATGAAAAAGTTTTTATGGAAACTTATGCCATTTACGATGTTTCCTGTAACAATGATCATTGTAAATTATACTGTGGATCCTGCAAATCTTTATAGGAAAAACTATGAATTAGGTATTGCAAATTATTTATCAAAAGGATATAATGTTACAGACGTAATAAACTACAATGAAAGGAAATTGCAGAAGGACTTTATAGAAACAATGAAAGTGGCTCCGAGCGAAATTGCTTTAGGTTCCAGCAGGATAATGGAATTGCATAAAGCAGAGATTACCGATCCTGGCTTTATTAATAATGGTGTATCCGGGGCTACTTTTGAAGACGAACTAGCTATTTACCAAATCTATGAAGAAAAGGGGTGTGCTATAAAGAAAGTAATTTTGGAGCTTGATCCATGGATGCTGAATGATAATCACCAACAAACACGCTGGAAAACTTTAGAAAAAGAGTATCATGAATTTACAAATAAACTCAACAATAAACAGGCCTTCGCTAACCAAAAACAACCACTTATTAGTAGTGACTATACAAGCTATTTAGAGCTAGTATCCTTCTCTTATTTTAAAACATCTTTCGAATACTTAACAAGAAGAATAGACGGACGATATAAACCGACGAGGCAAGTATTAAATGTGGGTTTTACCCGTCTAACTGATGGCTCAATTAGTTATGACTCAAAATATAGAAATGCATCGTTTACGGAAGTGAATAATAAAGTTGAAGATTTAATTTCTAATGACCCCGTGTACTCTTTAGGCGAATTCAATGTATTATCAACGCATTACAAAAACACCTTCACGGAATTTATAGAGTATCTGCAAAAAAAAGATATTAAAATAGAGTTCTTTTTATCTCCATTCCATCCTGTTGTTTACAATTATTTCAAAACAAAAAAAGCTTATCGAAATGTCTTTGCAGCAGAAAACTATTTTAGAAACATTGCAAAACAATATAATATAAAAATTTACGGCTCGTACAATCCTGCGGTATTTGATCTAGACTATACCTATTTCCATGACGGGTTGCATTGTAACACAAAAGCGCTTAACAAAATATTGAATACAGCCACGCCTAATTAATTCCGTAAAAATTACATGTGTAATTTGTTTGTAGGGAATTCGGGAGTTGCTACGCTTGTAAAATAGTGAATGTTATAAGGATAGGTTTGAGTCCCATCCAGAATCTCCGTTATAAAGATCAGGTTTATAGCCAATATATAGCCGACCAACGCGATTGAACAGTATTATTTTCGGCCCGTACCCGCCATTGATATGACTGGTCTTGGGGGAAAGTAAAATTAAGCTGCTGGCCGGGAATAACCTGATTAGACAATAAAGCGTTTTTATTTGCAAAATTGTTGGTATCAATCTCAAAACGGTACTGGGTCGCGCCAAACAAGCTTCCCATTGAAACGTTGTGTATACTGGTTGGGAACTACCGTTTTGTGCCAATACCGAATAGAACACATTTTCCTTGATATAATTTGAATAAATTGGGCTGGAATAAAACTAAAAAGCCCTTAAATCAAAGATTTAAAGGCCTTTTGAACTGATTGGTATCACTTAGGTCGGGATGGCAGGATTCGAACCTGCGGCCTCCACATCCCAAATGTGGCGCGATACCGGGCTACGCTACATCCCGTTTGGGTTTGCAAAGGTAGACTTTAAATTTACAGCTGCAAATATATTTTGAAATAATTTTTTAATCATTTTTAAATTTTTCTGACTGTATAAATACGCCTCAACTTTTGAAATTTCGAATGCCGATAAAACGGGTTTTATACGCCCTTTAAGTCAGCAGGTTAGCCATTCCTGCTATAAATATTGTATGTAATTTGCAGAATGCAAAACTTTTTTGAGTTTTTTAAGATCTTATAATTTAGTTGTAACCGACCAGTTAATAATAATAATTGCTATGCAGATAGCGCAAATTAACCCGAGAACAAATAAAGTATAGAATATAAAATTTTTCATCAGGGACACCATAATAAAGTTAGTAATGCAAGTTTACTGAACTGAATAACATTACAGGCAATAATTGTTAGGTAATTATAATTAAATATATTGATTTCTATGAAAGCCAATATTAATTTATCAAATTATAGGTACTAATATAGCGATTTGTGGAATAAATTAAGTGTATAATTTACAAATTATCTGGCTATCATTATTTCCACATCATAATCAATAAAAAGTCCGCTTTCTACAACCCCGGTAATTGATTTTATCTGCCGCTCGTAGTCTGCTTTAATATTTTCAAACTTTACATCCAGTAAAAAGTTGCCGTTTTCGGTTATTACCGGTCCGTCCTTCCCTTTGGCCGGGCGCAATGTAATATCACTCACATTCATCTCTTTTAAAGCCGACTCAACATAGGTAAGTGAACCTGGAAAGATCTCGATTGGTACTGGGAAGTTAGTCCCCAGCCTTTGAACTATTTTTGTTTCATCCACAAGAATGTAAGTTTTGGCGCTTGAGCGGATCAGTAATTTTTCTTTAAACAAGGCCCCTCCTCTGCCTTTAATTAAACTTTTGCTGGGGTCAACCTCATCTGCTCCGTCAAAGCACCAATTCGGCTTATCAGTTAACAGGCTGGTTACCGGGATCTGTAAATTTTCGCAGGTCATTGCTATTTCCAACGACGCCGGGATAACCTGTACGGGCAGGCCTTCATCCTTAATTCTTTTTGCAATGGCAAACAAAGCCAGGTAAACTGTTGAACCTGAGCCCGCGCCAATAATATCGCCGCCCTTTACTTTATCCGAAATCTGCAGGGCAACTTTTTGCTTTGCTTCCTGGTTTATTATGGTGTCTGACCATTGCAAATGGTCCAATAAATTACTATTCCACTTCATACGCTTAATTTATGAATAAACAGAAGTTGAAGTTAGTTTTTTATTTCGTGAGGATGCGCAGAGGTTAAGAATTTTACTTGCTGTTAGCATTTCGTTATAATTTATCAATTTTCTTTTGAATGGATTGTTTGTCTGTAATTGTTTTGGCCATTGAAAATGCTTTTTGAAAATTCTGCTTCGCCTTTTGGTTATCAATATCCGTATAGAGCTCGCCTAGCAATGCAAAATAAAAGTGATTATCCATAAGATTTAGCTTTTCAGCCACCGCAATAGCCTCCTGCTTTCCATTTGCTTTTGAGAGCGCATAAGTCCTGTTTAAGGCAGCAATCGGCGAATACTCTATTTGCAGCAATCTGTTATAGAGTTGCAGTATATTTTCCCACTTTTCTTTTGTGTCGGCTTTGTGGGTGTTCCAATAAGCTATGGTAGCCTCCAAATGATATTTTGAAAGTACATTGCCGGTAGCTGCACAATTTAAAAAGTATCCTCCTTTACTAATCAATTCAGCGTTCCAGAGATTTGGATCCTGATCATCGTACAAAACAAGTTCGCCCTCATTATTTATCCGTGCTTCAAATCTCGAGGCATGGAAACACATTAGAGAAAGCAATGCATTTACATGAGGTTTGTTTGTGCTTTTATTTTCAATCAACATATAGCATAACCGCATAGCTTCAAGACACAGTTCTTTTCGGATAGTTTGATTTTTACTTACAGAATAATAACCTTCACTGAATAACAGGTAAATTGTTATTAAAACGCGTTCCAGCCGCTCGTTAATTTCTGATGGAGTAGGAAGTTCGATCTTTATTTTTTCTTCTCTCAGCTTTTCCCTTGCCCTGTACAACCGCTTGTTTATTGTTTCTTTACTTGCCAGGAAGGCTTCGGCAATTTCATCAATGCCAAAACCACATAAAACACGAAGCGATAAACCAATTTGAGCTTCCGGCGGGATGGAAGGGTGGCAAATTGCGAACATCATCTGCAATTGGCTATCGTTAATATTTTGCGGCGAAAGATCAATTTCAAATTCAAGCAATTCTGAAAAATTCTCTTTTACTTCAGCAACAATCTTGTTTTCAAAAGTTGACTTACGCTGCAGAAAGTTTTTTGCCTTATTTTTTGCCACATTGTACAACCATGCAACCTGGTTTTGCGGAATGCCTTTGAGTGCCCAGGTTTGTGCCGCTGTTGCGAAAGTATCACTGGCAATATCCTCTGCTGTTTCAATTTGGTCAAAACCGAAACGCTTACATAGTACAGCAACTATTTTCCTGTATTCTGATCTGAATAAATGAGGTATTAATTCCTGCTGTTCCATAACAAAAGGCCTCCTCAAACAAAAGGTTTACGGAGAATTTATAGGTTTTAGTGAACACTGTCTCCTTTAACAATTTTGCGAACTTCAACGCTGTTGCCTTCTCCCTGCAAAACCGGGCATCCTTTTGCAAACTCAACCGCTTCATCAACCGAATCTGCTTTAACAATAATGTATCCCCCTATTGTTTCTTTAATTTCGCCAAAAGATCCGTTAGTAACCATATTATTGTGGTGAACAACTTTAGCGTCATCAAAAGGCAAACCATTACCCCCGCTAAATTTGTTTTGCGAAGCAATCCCTCCTATCCAGTCCATGGTTTGCTTCATCCATAGTTGCAATTGTTCCGGTGAAGCCACCTTTGCCCCATCTTCGTGCCGGAAGATTAAAATAAACTCGTCCATCTCATTTGGTTTTTAACTGTAAATAAATATATGAATTACACAGATAACAAACGAAACCACAGGGATTGGACATGGCAACGGAAATATTTTCTTCTTGCCCATCAACACAAAAAAGGGGCGTTCAATAGCAAACTGCTTAAGCGCTCTTAACACTATAACTCAGGAAGCTATTTTAAAGATCAGGGAAGGATATTATTAATTAATATTTGAACCGTGGTCTGGCAATTTGAAACCAGGCAATAGCTGTATTATATTACTGAAAGATCTTTGTTATCAAGCTCTTCGTATACCGAGTTCTTGCTTATAAACTCAGGAACAATCTCTTTCATTTTATTTACTACACCTAACACATCATTCTGTTTATTTAGTGCAAGCAGTTCGCCAATATCATTATGTACCTGCTCATATGAATAATCAATTACCTGCGAAATTTTAATTTTTTCGTGATAGGTCGGCATTGTGTTCTCCCCATCATTCAGCAACTCCTCATACAGCTTTTCACCCGGCCTGAGGCCTGAATATATAATTTTAATATCCCTATCGGGCTGTAGACCTGCAAGCTTTATCATTTTTAATGCAAGGTCTGTTATTCTAACCGGTTCACCCATGTCAAAAATAAATATTTCACCGCCCGTACCCATCGTACCTGCCTCTAAAACCAAATGTACTGCTTCCGGTATGGTCATAAAATAGCGGGTAATTTCCGGGTGGGTAACAGTTATTGGTCCGCCTTTTTGGATCTGGGCTTTAAACCTGGGGATCACTGAGCCATTTGAACCTAATACATTACCAAACCTTGTAGTAATAAAGCGTGTGGTTCCATTATTTTGAGGATCATTTTTCAGCGATTGAATGTAAATTTCCGCAATACGCTTGGTTGTTCCCATTATGTTTGATGGATTGACCGCTTTATCGGTCGAGATCATTACAAATTTATCAACTCCAAAAGCAACCGAAAGATCGGCAACATATTTAGTACCCAATACATTGGTTAACACTCCTTCGGTCGGGTTTTCTTCAATCATTGGTACATGTTTATAGGCAGCCGCATGGAATACTACTTCTGGGCTATAATCTATAAATAGCTTACGCATCCTTACGTAATTTCTTATATCAGCTATAAACACTTTTATAGGAACATCCGGAAAATTTTCTTCAACCAACAGGCGTAACTCATGCAAAGGTGATTCCGCCTGGTCGCACAAAATAACCATAGCAGGTTTATAGCTTAAAACTTGTTGCACAATTTCAGATCCGATTGAACCAGCAGCTCCTGTTATTAATACGCGCCGGCCTTGCAAATCTTCCGAAATTCTTGTCGTGTCAATTTGAATGGGCTTACGTTGCAATAAGTCTTCAATTTTTAAATCCTTAATTTGCTGCAGGTTTAGCTTTCCATAGATCCACTGATCTGACGGAGGCACAGTAAGAACCTGGATACCTAAAGCAAGGCATTTTTCAAGTGCAACCTTC
>Ga0193702_1000323_pt1 | contig 18429 bp, 11 predicted proteins | sample U3a1metaG_FD_143060 | JGI IMG/M metagenome (GOLD analysis project Ga0193702, IMG submission 143060) | Soil microbial communities from a riparian zone of the East river system, Colorado, United States - U3a1 | ecosystem: Environmental > Terrestrial > Soil > Riparian zone | place: USA: East River... | reverse complement strand
CGGCCAGCGCGTCGGGGTCTTTGTGGAAGCTGAACGGCAGGCCGGCGTCGAGGTCCTTCGGCGCCAGCAGCAGGCCCATGCACTGGGTCATGATGAAGGCCAGGCTGCGCTGCACCGCCGGATGGGTCGGCGCCAGACCGGTGATCTCGCCGATGACCACCAGCATCAGCTTGGCCTTGGGCGCGATCGCCTTCTTGATCATGGCCGGCGCGAACGGCGTCGGCGCCAGCAACTCGCGCGTCAGCACCCGCAAGCCCCACGGTCCGGCCGGCCCGCCCACGTGGCGGATGATGCCGCCCACGATGGTGCGCAGCTTGGCGCGCGGATCGCCCGCCGCCGCCGCGATCGCCGTGATCTGGTCGAGGTTCAGCAACTGCTGGTGCGCCTCGATCAGCACCGCTTCATACAAGGCGTCGCGCCCGCCGAAGTGGTAATTGACCGACGCCATATTGGTGCCCGCGCGCGTGCAGATGTCCTTGCTGGTGGTATTCGCGTAACCGCGCTCGGCGAACACCCGGCCCGCCGTATCGAGAATGTGCAGGCGCGTCGCGTCGCCATCCGTGCGCGCCGCGCGCCTGGGCGCCGGCGCTGTCCTTGAAGTAGCCATGGGCGTATTGTAAGGGTTGTGCTGCGGAATTGAAATTCTCGTTTAAATTGAAATTCAAATTTGAATTAGATACAATGAGCCACGCTGCCACCTTTCGGGGGAACAAGATGAACAAGAAACGCATCGCCGCCGCCGTGCTGGTCCTCACCGCCGTCGGCGCCGGGATCTGGTGGGCGCTGCGCGACAGGCCGGTCGCCTCCGATACGCTGGTCTTGTACGGCAATGTCGACGTGCGCCAGGTCGCGCTGGCCTTCAACGCCAGCGAGCGCATCGGCAAGCTGCTGGTGCAGGAAGGCGAGCACGTCAGGGCCGGCCAGCTGCTCGGCGAACTCGACACCCGTGCGCTGGCGCTGCAGCTGGCCCAGGCCCAAGCCCAGACCAGGGTGCGCGAGCAGGCCTTGCAGCGTTTGCAGGCCGGCAGCCGTCCCGAGGAAGTCGCGCAGGCGCGCGCCACGGTGGCCGCCGCCCAGGCCGACGCCGGCCTCGCGCACGAGCAGCTGGCGCGCCTGCAAGCGGTCCACCAGAGTACCGCCGGGCGCGCCGTCAGCCGCCAGGACGTCGATAACGCCGCCGCGCGCGACCAGGTGGCCCAGGCCCAGCTCGACAGCGCACGCACGGCGCAGCAGTTGGTGGTGTCCGGCCCGCGCAGCGAAGACATCGCGCAGGCCAAGGCCCAGCTGGAGGCGGCGCGCGCCGAAGCGGCCCTGCTCCAGCACCAGCTCGGCGAGGCCCAGCTCAAGGCGCCGATCGACGCCGTGGTGCGCTCGCGCCTGATGGAGCCGGGCGACATCGCCTCGCCCCAGCGTCCGGTCTACACGCTGGCGATCACCGATCCGAAATGGGTGCGCGCCTACGTCAACGAGGTGGACCTGGGCCGCATCCGGCCCGGCATGGCGGCCGCGATCAGCACCGACAGCCATCCGGCTGAAGCGCTGGCTGGCCGCATCGGCTACATCGCCTCGGTGGCCGAATTCACGCCCAAGACCGTGCAGACCGAGGACTTGCGCACCACCCTGGTCTACGAAGTGCGCGTGCTGGTCGACGACCAGGCCGACCGCCTGCGCCTCGGCATGCCGGCCACGGTGCGCATCGGCCTGCGCCAGGCGGCGCCGGCGGCGCGCTGATGGACGCGCGCGCCGCGGCGCTGCTGGGCAGCGGCCTGCACAAGCGGTTCGCGGTCAAGGGCGCGGCGCAGCCGCTGCGCGCGCTCGACGACGTGTCGCTGTCGGTGGCGCCGGGCACGCTGACCGCGCTGGTTGGCCCGGACGGCGCCGGCAAGACCACGCTGCTGCGCCTCGCCGCCGGCCTGATGACGCCGACCGCGGGCACGCTGTACGTGTTGGGGATCGACGCCGCGGCCGATCCGCAAGCGGTGCAGGACCGCATCAGCTACATGCCGCAGCGCTTCGGCCTGTACGAAGACCTCAGCGTGCAGGAGAACCTCGACCTGTACGCCGACCTGCACGGCGTGCCGCGCGACGTGCGCCGCCGGCGCTATGCGCGCCTGATGGAGATGACCGACCTTGGGCAGTTCACCACGCGCCTCGCGGGCCAGCTTTCGGGCGGCATGAAGCAGAAGCTGGGCCTGGCCTGCACGCTGGTGCGCTCGCCCGAACTGCTGCTGCTCGACGAGCCCACGGTCGGCGTCGATCCGCTCTCGCGCCGCGAGCTGTGGCAGATCGTGCAGCAGCTGGTGGACGACGAGCACCTGACCGTCATCGTCAGCACCGCCTACCTCGACGAGGCCGAGCGCTGTGCCCAGGTGTATGTGCTGCACGGCGGCCGCCTGTTGGCCGAAGGCGCGCCCGCCGCGATCCGCGCGCATGCGGATGGCCTGTGCTTCGCCGCGACGCCGCCGCCCGGCATGCCGGCGCGCGCCTTGCAGGCGCGCCTGATCGATGCGCCGCAGACCATCATCGACGCGGTGCCGCGCAACGACCGTGTCCACTTCATCCAGCGGCCCGGCGCCGCGCCGGACGTCATCGCCGACCTGCTCGGCGGCGCCACCGCCACGCCGGCCGCGGCGCAGCTTGAAGATGGTTTCATGGCCCTGCTGCGCGCGCAGCGGGCGACCGCCGCGCCGACGCCTGTTCCCGTCTCGCCGCCGGCAGCCGCGGGCGCTGCGACCGGCGCGTCCGCCGAAGACGTCATCGAAGTGCGCGACCTGGTGCGCAAGTTCGGCGACTTCACGGCTGTCGCCAGCACCAGCTTCAGCGTGCGGCGCGGCGAGATCTTCGGGCTGCTGGGACCGAACGGCGCCGGCAAGACCACCACCTTCCGCATGCTGTGCGGCCTGCTGCCCGCCACCAGCGGCTTCCTGCAAGTGGCCGGCGTGAACCTGCGCCACGCGCGCGCCGAAGCGCGTCGCAAGATCGGCTACGTCGCGCAAAAATTCTCCTTGTACGGCAACCTGACGGTGCTCGAAAACCTCGAATTCTTCGGCGCCGCCTACGGCCTGTACGGCCAGCGCCTGCGCGCCCGGATCCAGACCGTGCTCGCCCAGTTCGAGCTGCGCGGCCACGAGCACGAGGCCAGCGGCCAGCTGCCCGGCGGCTTCCGGCAGCGCCTCGCGATGGCCGCCGGCCTGCTGCACGAGCCCGAAATCCTGTTCCTCGACGAGCCGACCAGCGGCGCCGATCCGCTCGCGCGGCGCGAGTTCTGGCGCCGCATCACCGCGCTGGCGGCGGCCGGCGTCACGGTCGTCATCACCACCCACTTCATGGAAGAAGCCGAGTACTGCGACCGCGTCGTGATCCAGGACGCCGGCAAGGTGCTGGCGCTCGGCACCCCGCGCGAGGTGCGCGCGCTGGCCGGCGACCCCGAGCGGCTGGACATGGAGCAGGCCTTCATCGGCATCGTCGAACGCAGCCGCGGAGCGCCGTCATGAGCGGCTTCGCCTTGCGCCTCTTCGCGCTCATCCGCAAGGAATTCCGCCAGCTGCTGCGCGACAGCAGCAACCTCGCGATCGGCATCCTGCTGCCGATCGTCCTGATCCTGATCTTCGGCTACGGCCTGTCGCTCGACGTCAAGCACGCGCCGGTCGCGGTGGTGATGGAAGACGCCTCGCCGGCCGCGATGGAAGCGGTGGCCGGGCTCCAGCTCTCGCCCTTCATCGCGCCCGTCATGCTCGGCTCGATGCACGAGGCCGAGCAGCTGATGCGCGAACGCCGGGTCGACGGCGTGGTGCGCCTGCCGGCCGATTTTTCGCGCCGGCTGGCGGCCGGCGACGCCCACGTCCAACTGCTGGTGCACGGCGCCGACGCCGCGCGCGCGAGCAGCATCCTCAGTTACGCCAGCGGCGCCCTGAACCAGTGGGCCGCGCGCCAGGCCGACCGCGCCGGCCAACCGGGCGCGTCGTCGATCGGCACGGTGACGGTCGAACAGCGCATCTGGTACAACGCCGCCAACACCAGCACCTGGTACCTGGTGCCCGGCCTGATCGTGCTGATCATGACGCTGGTCGGCGCCTTCCTCACCGCGCTGGTCATGGCGCGCGAATGGGAGCGCGGCACGCTCGAAGCGCTGTTCGTGACGCCGGTGCGGCCGGCCGAAATCCTGCTCGCCAAGATCATCCCCTACTTCACGGTCGGCATGGGCGGGCTGGTGCTCTGCCTGCTGGCGGCGCGCTTCCTGTTCGCGGTGCCGATGCTCGGATCGCTGCCGCTGATCGTGTTCGCCTCCATGCTCTACCTGCTGGTGGCGGTCGGCATCGGGCTGGTGATTTCGTCGGTCACGCGCAACCAGTTCCTGGCCAGCCAGGTGGCGCTGATCAGCAGCTTCATGCCGTCGCTGATGCTGTCCGGCTTCCTGTTCGACCTGCGCAATGTGCCGACCGCGATCCGGGTGATCGGCCAGGTGCTGCCGGCGACCTACTTCATGGAGCTGATCCGCTCCCTGTTCCTGGCCGGCGACGTCTGGCCGCTGGTGCTGCGCAACTGCGCGATCCTGGCCGCGTACGCGCTGGCCCTGATGGCGCTGGCGCGCATCGTCACCCGCAAACGGCTGGACTGAGGCGACCATGAACCAGGCCCTTGGCGCCGTCCTGCGCCGCATCGTCAACCTGTGCCGCAAGGAGTTCCTCAGCGTGCTGAAGGACCCGGCCACACGCGCCATCCTGTTCGTGCCGGCGCTGGTCCAGAGCATGCTGTTCGGGTATGCGGCGACCTATGACTTGAGCAATGTGCCGTATGCGGTGCTGGACCAGAGCCGCAGCGGCGCCTCGGCCGAACTGCTCGCCAAGCTTGACGGCACCGGCGTGTTCCACCGCGTCGCCACGCTGCGCGCGCAGTCCGGGATCGCGCCCGTGATCGACACCGGGAAGGCGCTGCTGGTGATCCAGCTCGGGCCGCGTTTCGAGCAGCAGCTCGAGGCCGGGCAGGCCGCGCCGCTGCAGCTGATCCTCGACGGCCGCAATTCGACCACCGCGGGCGCGGCCTCCGGTTACGTGGGCGCGGTGGTGGCCGACTACAACCGGCAATGGCGCGAACGGCATGGCGGACGTCCGGCCGCGCTGACGATAGCCTCGCGCGCCTGGTTCAACCCGAATCTGGAGACGCGCTGGAACCTCATCCCCGGCATGATCGCCGCGCTCAGCATGCTGCAAACGCTGTTACTGAGCGCGCTGTCGGTGGCGCGCGAACGCGAGCAAGGCACCTTCGACCAGTTGCTGGTGACGCCCATGTCGCCGCTCGAGATCATGATCGGCAAGGCGCTGCCGCCGGTGCTCATCGGGCTGGCGCAATCGAGCCTGGTGCTGCTGGTGGCGCTGTTCTGGTTCCGGATCCCGATGGCCGGCTCGGTGTTCACGCTGTATGCGGGGCTGGCGCTGTTCACCACCGCCTGCGTCGGCATCGGGCTGTCGATATCGGCGCTGTCGGCGAATATGCAGCAGGCCATGCTGTACACCTTCGTACTGATCATGCCGCTGATGCTGCTGTCCGGGCTGACCACTCCGGTGCGCAATATGCCGCAGGTGCTGCAGGCGGCCACCATGGTCAATCCGCTGCGCTTCGCCATCGACCTGGTGCAGCGCGTTTATCTCGAAGGCGTGGGCCTGGGGACGGTCGCGTTCGACCTGCTGCCGCTGGTGCTCATCGCCGCCGCCACGCTGCCGCTGGCCGCGTGGCTGTTCCGCAATCGCCTGGTTTGAATCGAGGACGCCATGCCCATCCCCGCCCGCCCGATCGCCGCCTTGTTCGCCCTTGCGCTGGGCGGCTGTACCACGGTCGGTCCCGACTTCAAGCCGTCCGCGCCGGCGGCGCCTCCCGACTGGTCGGCGTGGCATGGCGGCGCGCCCGAACTGCTGGCGCAGCGGCCCGCGCCCGGTTTGCCCGGCGCGCCGGCGTTCGGCGACCCGGTCCTGCGCGTGCTGTTAGCGCGCGCAGCCGGCGCCAACCGCGACCTGCAGACGGCGGCGCTGCGCTTTGCCCAGAGCCGCGCACAGGCGCGCATCGCGGCGGCGCAGGGCGGGCTGCAGTTGAACGCCAGCGCCGGCGTCGCGCGCCAGCGGCAAAGCGAATCGGGCGCCTCGACCCGGCTGCTCGACGTGATCGCGCCGGCCAATCGCGACCAATTGGTGACGGCGCTGAGCGAACCATTCAATCTGTATCAGGCGGGCTTCGACGCATCGTGGGAGCTCGACCTGTGGGGCCGGGTGCGGCGGTCGGTGGAAGCGGCCGATGCGGGCAGCGCGGCCGCGGCGGCGGCGCTCGACGAGGTCCGGCTCAGCGTCGCGGCGGAACTGGCGCGCCACTACTTCACGCTGCGCGGCGTGCAGCGCCAGGTGGGCCTGCTGCGCGCCGAGCTGGCGGCGGCCGAGGAGACGCTGGAACTGGCGAGCGCGCGCGCCGAGGGCGGCATCGGCACCGACATCGACCTCGCGCGCCAACGCGGCCAGGTGGCCGACCTGCGCGCGCGCCTTCCGGGCTTGCGCGCGCAGGAGGCGGAGGCGGCCAATCAGGTCGCGCTGCTGGCGGGCGAAGGTCCGGGTGCGCTGCGGGCCGAGCTGGCCGCGCGCGCCGCCGAGCCGGAAGCGCTTGGCCTGCCCGACCTCGCGCCGGGGCTGCCATCCGAGCTGGCGGCACGGCGGCCCGATATCCGCGCGGCCGAGGCGCGGCTGCATGCGGCCACCGCCGGCATCGGGATCGCGCGCGCCGAGCTGTATCCGCGCATCACGCTGGGCGGACGGCTCGGGCTCGAATCGGTGGCGGGCGGGCGCTTCGGCGACTGGGGCAGCCGCCAGTGGTCGATCGGTCCCAGCCTGATGCTGCCGCTGTTCGACCACGGACGCCGGCGCGCGGCGGTGGAGTTGCGCGAGCTCGAGCAGCAGGAAGCGGCGGTGGCCTACCAGCAGACGGTGCTGAAGGCCTGGCACGAAGTCGACACTGCGCTCAGCGCCTACAGCGCCGCGCAGCAACGCCAGCACGGCCTCGACACCAAGGTCGCCGCCGGCCGGGCCGCGCTCGCGCTGGCCCACGCCAACTACGCGGGCGGCCTGAGCGACTTGTTGCCGGAGCTCGACGCGCGGCGGGTCCTGCTCCAGACCCAGCGCGAGCAAGCGCAGGGTGAGACCGGCTTGGCCATCGGCCTGCTGACGGTCTACAAAGCGCTCGGCGCCGCCCCTCTCTAGCAGTTGGGGTCACATCAGCAGTTGGGGTCACATCTGACATTCGTACATTTCCGTCCGAAAATGTACGAATGTCAGATGTGACCCCACGCTCAAAAACGAGGCTCGGCGTGCCAGCTTCACTCGTGCCGCCAGGTGTGGAAACGATCCACAAGCCCTTGGGGTCACATCTGACATTCGTACATTTCGCTCGTGAAATGTACGAATGTCAGATGTGACCCCAAACTGGGGGATTGCATGGGGATAATTTCCATTGACGTTTTCTCTACACCTTGCGCACTGCACACCATTGCCTGCAGCAAACTGCGAATGTTGGGTACAATCAACTACTCTCTTGGCCGGTGTCCCGCATCGAATTTCATATGAAGATTTCCGCCCGAATTTCATCCGCTCGTCCGCTGGCGACCACCGCCATGCATGGGCGCGCGGAAAACCTGAGGGCCGAAGGCAAGGAAGTGATCGATTTTTCGATCGCGGTGTCGCACTTCGCCGCGCCCCAAGCGGTCGTCGATGCCGTGCGCGCCGGCCTCGACCAGCGCACGCCGCTGCCCTACACAAGCGTCTCCGGCGCCCTCCCGCTGCGCCGCAACCTGGCCGCCAAGCTGCGCCGCGAAAACGCGATCGACGCCGATCCGCAGGAAATCATCGCCACCAACGGCGCCAAGCAGGCGCTGTACCAGGCGCTCTACGTGCTCACCGATCCGGGCGACGCGGTGATCGTGTTCGCGCCCTATTGGCCGGCCTACCGCGCGACCCTCGAGCTGCTCGGCCTGCACCCGGTCTATATCGACCTGCCCGCCACCCTGACCGCCGCCGACCTCGCGCGCTGGCCCGCGGCCAAGCTGGTCATCCTGAACAACCCGCACAACCCGAGCGGCAAAGTGTTTACCACCGCGGAACTGGCCGCGCTGACCGACTGGATGGCCGCCCACGGCGCCGCCGCCGTCGTCGATGAAAGCTACGAGCACCTGATCTTCGAGGGCCGCCACATCAGCCTCGCCGCCACCTGCGACTGGCGCGCGGCCGGCGTGGTGACCCTGTTCTCGGCCTCGCAAAGCTATGGCATGATGGGCTGGCGCGCCGGCTTCGCGCTGGCGCCCGCCCCGGTCGTCGCGGCGATGGAGACCCTGCAGGGCCCGATCACCGCCGCCCCCGCCGCGCTGTCGCAGCTCGCCTGCGACGCGGCCTTCGCCGGCGGCCCCGCGCGCGCCATGCTCGACGACTACCGCCAGCGGCGCGACCTCGTCGTCGGCCGGTTCGCCGCCCTGCCCTGGATCGACATGCCCAGCCCGCGCTCGGGTCCCTACCTCTGGGGCGACGTGCGCCGCCTCACGCACGACACCGTCGGTTTCGCCGAACGCCTGCTGGAACAACAGCGCGTGGCCGTCATGCCCGGCGACGCCCTCGGCCAACCGGGCTGGATCCGGCTCGGCTACATCTCGGACGACGTCGCCACCCTGCGCGAAGGCATACGCCGCATCGCCGTCTTCGGCGACGCGCTGGCGGCCGCAAGCTCATGACGCGCTTCGCCCGCTTCCGCCTGAATAGCCTGCGCAGCCGGCTCATGCTGCTGGTCGCGCTGGCGATCCTGCCGACCGCGATGATGACCATCCTCGGCGGCCTGCAGGAACGCGAGCATGCCTTCCAGCTGACCGAGGCCAACCTGCAGCGCCTGACCCGCCTGGCCGCCGCCAACGAGGCCCAGTCGATCGACTCGGCGCGCCAGATCCTGGTCGACCTGTCCAGCAATCCCGACCTGCACGGCAGCGCCGGCAAGTGCTCGGCGCTGCTGGCCGAGGTGCTGGCCAAGAACGCGGACTTCGTCAACTTCGGCCTGATCCAGCTGGACGGCAACGTCAGTTGCAGCGCGGTGCCCATGGTCACTCCGATCAACCTGGCCGACCGCGCGCACTTCAAGCGCGCGATCGCCGAGCGCCGCTTCGTGGCCGGCGATTACGTGTTCGGCCGCGTGATCCAGAAGCACACCATCAACCTGACCTATCCCGTGATCGGCGCCGACAACAAGGTGGTCGGGGTGGTGTTCGCGGCGATGGAACTGGCGGGCCTCGACCGCTTCATCAACGACGTCGACCTGCCCCCCGGCTCGGTCCTGATCACCGCCGACGCGGCCGGCAATATCATCTCGCGCCGCCCCGACCCCGAGCAGTGGTTCGGCAAGCAGGTCGCGCCGCGGATGCTCGAGATCATGGCGCGCGCGCCGCGCGAATCGGCCCTGCTGTCGGGCGAGGACGGCGTCGAACGCCTGCATACCTTCGCCCGCGTCGGCCCCAGCACCCTGACCGACTACAGCATCACGATCGGGGTGCCGACCGCCGACATCATCGCCGCCGCGCGCGCGACCCAGAAGATGGCCCTGATCGGCTTGATCGGCACCACCCTCATCGCGCTGCTGGCCACCTGGTTCGTGGGCGAGATGCTGATCGTGCGCCGGGTGCGCAAGCTGATGCACACCGCCGACCAGATCGCCTCCGGCTCGCTGACCGCGCGCAGCGGCATCTCCTACGGCCGCGAGGAGATCGGCCGCCTGGCCCGCGCACTCGACGAAATGGCGTCGGCGCTGCAGAAGAAGGAGCTGGCGCACCAGCGCGCCGAACTCGAACTGCGCGCCGCCGACCAGCGCAAGGACGACTTCCTGGCGATGCTGGCGCACGAGCTGCGCAATCCGCTGGCGCCGATCAGCACCGCGGCCCACCTGCTGCGCGTGGTGCACGCCGGCGACGTCCACATCGCCCAGACCGCGGCCATCATCAGCCGCCAGGTCGATCACATGACCGGCCTGGTGGACGACCTGCTGGACGTCTCGCGCGTCACGCGCGGGCTGGTGACGCTGGCGCGCGAGCGGCTCGACATGACGGCGGTGGTGGCCGACGCGGTCGAGCAGATCACGCCGCTGGCGACCGCGCGCAACCACCGCCTCGAACTGCGCCTGCCGTCCGGACCGGCGGTGGTCGAGGGCGACCACAAGCGGCTGGTCCAGGTGGTCGCCAACCTGTTGAACAACGCCACCAAGTACACCAACGACGGCGGCCATATCGTGGTGCGGCTCGAATCGAACCAGCACGCGCACATGCTGACCATCGCCGACAACGGCATCGGCATGGCGCCCGACCTGGTCGAGCGCGTGTTCGACCTGTTCGCCCAGGCCGAGCGCACGCCGGACCGCTCGCAGGGCGGCCTTGGCCTCGGCCTGGCGCTGGTCAAGAGCCTGGTCGACCTGCATGGCGGCACGGTCGAGGCACGCAGCGGCGGCATCGGCAAGGGCAGCACCTTCGTGGTACGCCTGCCGCGCTTCGAGGCGGGCCCGCTGGCGCGCCGCGCCAAGGGCCCCGAGATCGCGGTCGCCACCGACGCCGAACGCCTGCGCGTGCTGCTGGTCGACGACAATACCGACGCCATCGACGTGCTGCAAGCCTGCCTGCAGGCGGCCGGCCATGCGGTACGGGTGGCCTATACCTCGAACGAGGCGCTGGCGCTGGCGCGCGCCGAGCCGCCCGACGCCTGCCTGATCGACATCGGCCTGCCCGACTTCGACGGCAACCAGCTGGCGCGCATCATGCGCGACGATCCGCAATTGCGCAAGGCGGTGCTGATCGCGATGACCGGCTACGGCCGCAAGGAAGACCGCGACAAGTCGATCGCCGCCGGTTTCGACGACTACCTGGTCAAGCCGCTCGACATCGTCAAGCTGTCCACCATGCTGGCCAGCCTGGGCCGCACACGCGGAATGGCGGCATTGTAAGCTTGTGCGCGCCTCGGCGACCCTGGACCCGCGCCGGCCTCGGCAAACTGCGCCGGCGCTTCTGATCCGGCGCTAGGCGCGCGGCCCGGTGCGGCCCGCCACACTGGCCACGGTGGCGGCCAACTCCGACGGCTCGACCGGTTTCGACACATGCACCAGGAAGCCGGCGCGCAGGGCCTTGGTGCGGTCTTCGGAGGCGGCGAACGCGGTCAGGGCGATGGCCGGCACGCCGGCGCCGGCGCTCAGCGCACGCACGCGGCGCAGGAATTCGTAGCCGTCGACGTCGGGCATGCCGATGTCGCTGACCAGCACGTCCGGCCGTTCGCGCTGCAGCAGCTGCAGCGCCTCCTCCGCCGAGCCGGCGGTCCAGACCCGCGCCTGGCAGTCCTCCAGCACGCGCCGCATCAGGTCGCGCGCGTCGGCCTCGTCGTCCACCACCAGCACGCTGACGCCGGCCAGGTCGGGCGGCGCGAGGTCCCGCGCGGCCGGGTATGCGCGGGTTGCCGCCGGCAGCGCCGGCGCGACGATCCGCGGCAGCAGCACGGTGAAGGTGGCGCCGCGGCCGGCGCCGTCGCTATGGGCGCGCACGCTGCCGCCGTGCAGTTCGACCAGGCTCTTGACGATCGACAGGCCGAGACCGAGGCCGCCGTAGCTGCGGGTGCTCGAGCCGTCGGCCTGGCGGAAGCGCTCGAACACGTACGGCAGGAATTCGGGCGCGATGCCGGCGCCGCTGTCGCTCACGCCGATGGCGACCTGCTCGCCGGCGCGCGTCAGCCGCACCGTCACCTGGCCGTGCTGGGGCGTGAACTTGATGGCGTTCGACAGCAGGTTCCAGACCACCTGCTGCAGCCGGTTCGGGTCGCCCTCCACCGCGCCGGCCTGCGCCTCGAAGCGGGTGTCGATGCGGATCGCTTTGGCGGCCGCCGCCAGCCGCACGGTCTCGATCGCCGCCTCGACCACGCTGGCCAGCGCCACCGGCCGCAACTCGAGCCGCACGGTGCCGGACGTGATGCGGCTCATGTCGAGCAGGTCTTCGATGAGCTGGGCCTGCATCCGGGCGTTGCGTTCGATGGTGTCCAGGCCCTTGGCCAGTTCGGCCTCGCCGCCGGGCGCGCGCCGCAGCACCTGGGCCCAGCCGAGGATGGCGCCGAGCGGCGTGCGCAGTTCATGCGACAGGGTGGCCAGGAATTCATCCTTCATCGCGCTCATGCGCTCGGCGGCCGAGCGGGCCAGCCGCTCGCTGACGAGCAGCGCATCGCGCTCCAGTGCCGCCCGCTGGGCCGCGGCGTACAGGCGCGCATTGTCGATCGCCACCGCGGCCTGCGAGGCGATCGACACCACCAGCCGTTCGGCGCGCGCGGTGAACACGCCGGTGTCGGGATGGCCGAAAAACAGCCCGCCGAACACCTCGGAGGAGCGCGACACGACCGGCGCCGCGAGATAGCTGCGCACCGGCAGATGGCCCGCCGGCATGCCGTGGTGCGGCCCCATCGTGCCATAGCGCGGATCGGCCAGCACGTCGTCGCAGCGGATCGCCGGCGCGCCGTTGAAGGTCGGCCCGAACAGCGCCGTGGCGCGCGGCTGGCCCAACTTGTCGAACGCCTCGCGCGGCGCGCCGCACAAGGCATACAGCACGAAGTGTTCGCCCTGCTCGTCCACCGCGTTGTAGAAGAAGGCGCCGAAGCGCGCGCCGCTGATGGCGGTGGCGGCGTCGGTCACGGCCTGCAGCAATTCCTGGATGTCGAGCTTGGACGCGAGCATGGCCCCGGTCTCGTTGAGCAGTTCGAGAATCCGGGTCTCTTCGCGCAGCGCGACTTCGGCCCGGCGGCGCGCCGTGATGTCGCGAAAACTCCAGACCCGGCCATGGTCGTGGCCATGCACGGACTGGACCTGCGAGTAGCGCTCCAGCACCCGGCCGTCGGCCAGTTCCAGCAGGTCGTAGCTGTCGGCCGCCGCCGAGGCCTGGATCTCCTCGATCCGCGCCAGAAAGCCGGCCGGGTCGGCGAACCGCCGGCTTACTTCGGCCGCCACGCACAACTCGTCGCCGCCGGCCACCAGCGCCGGATCGAGGCCCAGCATGTCGACATAGCGCCGGTTGTAGGCGGTGATGTGACGCTGCGCGTCGACCGCAAGGATGCCGTCGGTGGTCGATTCGAGCGTGGCGCGCATGGTCGCCAGCGACTGCGCCAGCTGTTCGGTCTTCGATTCGAGGTCGCGCTTGGCCTGCAGCAGGGCCGCCTCGGCACGCTGGCGCGCCTGCAGGATGCTTTGCGCATTCTGGATCGCGGCCGCGCGCAGCAGCGCCTGTTCGTCGTCGGGCGTGGTCACGGGCTGCCGCCGATGATCCGGGCCGCCAGCGCGGTGCCCTCGACCCGCGCGCGGATCTTGGCGAACGCGGTCTCGCGCGTGGTCGAGGTGTCGTCGCAGAACCGCGAGAAGCCGCAGTCGTCGGTGGTGCCCAGCTGCCCGGACGGGATGTACTCGGCCGCCTCCGGCACCCGCGCCCACGCTTCTTCGGCCGTCTCGATGCGCGGATCGATCAGCGCGACCACGCCGACGAACATGCGCATCCCCGGCTTCAGCTGCGCGCGTAGCATCTCAGCACCCGCACCCGGTCCGCTTCGCCGGCCAGCGCGATATAGAAATTGCCGGCCTTGAGTTCGAACAGGGCCGGCAACAGCTGCGCATAATCGACGTCGTGCACCGGGTCGAGCCAGGCCGCGTCGGCCGCGCCGGCGCCGAGCGCGTCGAGCAAGGCGCGCGGACGCGGGATGCTGCCAATCAGTTCGGTAGGAATCAACATGGAAAGGGACGAAGGTCGCCGCCTGCTGCAATGTCTCCCGATTGTACAGAAGATGCAATTATTGGCAAAAGACAACTCAATCGTGCGGAGCGCCGAGGGCCGGCGGCCGCGCTTGCGGGCCGCTAGGACCCGGCGATCAGCACCAGCACCTCCGCATAATCGAGCGCGTCCATCGCCTCGTCGAGTGCGGCGCGGGCCGGCGCGGCCAGCCGCGCGTGCAGGCTCGGACGCAGCTGCACGTACAATTCGCAGGCCTCGGGATCGCAGGAGGCGATCTGGCGCCGGAAGCGGTACAGCGCCGCGGCGTCGGGCGCGCCGGCGTCGTACTCCACGGCGCCGAATACCGCGTGGAAGTGGGCCAGCCAGACGCGCGCGGCGCGCTGGGTCGCCAGCAATTCGCGTTCGGCGCCGGCCAGCAGCGCGTCGACCTCGCCGGAGCGCCGCTGGCGCAGGGCGTCCTCCAGCGCCTGCGCCGCCACCACGAAGCGCTGCGCGCCCACCGAGCCGACCGAACCGCGCAAGCCGTGCATCAGGCTGGCCAACTCCTCGTGGCGCCCGCCGGCGCGCGCCGCATCGGCCTTGGCCAGCAGCAGCGGGATGCGGGTCGCCATGTTCGAGACCAGCGCATCGAGCAGGCGCCGCTGCGTCGGTTCGCCGGCGCCGATGCGCAGCAGGGCCGATGGATCGAACACGCCATCCCGTTCCGCCGGCGCCGCCGCGGCCGCCGGGCGGTGCGCAGGCGTAGGCGCCGCTGCGGGCGCGGCGTCGGCGGCCGGCGCGCGCGGCGCCAGGTGCTGCGCGATGGTCGCGATCATCTGGTCCATGTCGACCGGCTTCGGCACGAAACCGTCCATGCCCGATGCCCGGCACTGCTCCTGCTCGGCCATCGTGACGCCGGCCGTCATCGCCACGATCGGCAGCGTCAAACCGAGTTCCTTGCGGATGATGCGGGCCGCTTCGAAACCGTCCATCACCGGCATCTGGACGTCCATCAGCACCAGGTCGAACGGCTGGCGGCCGGCGCGCAGCACGTCCACCGCCAGCGCGCCGTTCTCGGCCACGAACACGCTCGCGCCCGCCGGTTCCAGCATGCCGCGCGCCACCACCTGGTTCAACTCATTGTCCTCGACCAGCAGCAAGCGCCTGCCGCGGATCGGCGAGGCCGCCAGGAAGGACGCCGCCACCGGCGACCGGCGCGCCGCGCCGCCGCTGCCGGCCAGCGCTTCCTGCACCGTGTCGAACAGGCTCGATGCGGTGACCGGCTTGAGCAGGATCGCGTCCGGCCGCTGCGCGCCGTCGGCCGCCGCCACGCGCTCGCGGCCGAAGGCGCTGACCATGATCACGCAGGGCGGCGCCTGCACCGACGCCAGCGCGCGCAAGGCGGCCACGGTGTCGGTCCCGCCCATGCCTTCCATCTGCCAGTCGACCAGCACCACGTCGTAGCGCGCGCCTTGGGCGGCCAGCGCGTGCGCCGCGGCCAGCGCCCGCTCGCCCGAATGCACGGTATCGGACTGCCACTTCCACGATGCGAGGATCTTGCCGAGATAATCGGCGCTGGTGCGGTTATCGTCGACCACCAGGATGCGCAGGGCGCCGAGGCGCGCCGGCTGCGGCCGCGCGCCGCCGGCTTCGTTCGAGACCCCGAGCGGCAGCGTGACGGAAAATTCGCTGCCCTCGCCCGGCGTGCTCTCCAGCCCCAGCTGGCCGCCCATCAGCTCGACCAGCCGGCGCGTGATCGCCAACCCCAAGCCGGTGCCGCCGAAGCGCCGCGAGGTCGAGGCGTCGGCCTGCGAGAACGGCGAGAAGATCTGCAGCTGCTGCTCGGGTGCGATGCCGATCCCGGTGTCGCGCACCACGAAGCGCAGCAGCACCTCGTCGCCCTCGCGCCGCAGCAGTTCGACCAGCAGCGAGACTTCGCCGCGCTCGGTGAACTTGACGGCGTTGCCGACCAGGTTGACCAGCACCTGCTGCAGCCGCATGGCGTCGCCGTGCAGGCCGGGCGGCACGTCCGGCTCGACCCCGATCGCCAGCTCGAGGTCCTTGTCGCCCGCGTTCAGGGTCATGATGGTGGCCAGCGCGTCGAGCACCGTGCTGAGCGCGAATGGGGTGGGCGCCAGTTCGATGCGGCCCGCCTCGACCTTCGAGAAGTCGAGGATGTCGTTCAGGATCCCCAGCAGCGCGCTGCCCGAGGCGCGGATCATGTCGAGGTATTTGCGCTGCTCGGCGCTCAGGTCGGTGCGTTCGAGCAGTTGGGCGATGCCGAGCACCGCGTTCATCGGGGTGCGGATCTCGTGGCTCATGTTGGCCACGAATTCGCTCTTGGCGCGGCTGGCCGCGTCGGCCCGGCGTTCGCTCTCGGCCTGCTTCAGCTCGGCCGACTTGCGCTCGCTGATGTCGAGCACCATCGCATAGAAGCCGGCGACCGCGCCGTCGGCCGTCACGTCGGGGATGAAGTCGATCATGTAGTGCGCCGGCTGGTCGCCGCCCTCGCCCTCGCGCTCGAAATGGACCTTGCGGCCGGCCAGCGCGGCCTCGACCTGCTCGCGCAGCTGCGCGTACGCGGCCTCGCCCTCGACCTCGGCGATGGTCTTGCCCAGCATCGTGGCCGGATCCACGCCCAGCACCTGGCCGTAGCGGCGGTTGGTGAAGGCGAAGCGCTGCTCGCGGTCGATGTAGGCGATCAGCGCCGGCATGGCGTCGGCGATGGTGCGCGCGCGCTTTTCGCTGGCCGCGATCTGCTCTTCGTGCGCGATCAGGGCGCTGATGTCGTGCAAAAACGCGGTGGCGCTGTAATGCTCGCCGGTGCGCACCGCGCTGACCGACAGTTCGACCGGGATCTCGCGCCCGTCGCGGTGCTTGGCCGGCACCCGCAGCCGGTTGCCGATGATCGGGCCGCTGCCGCTGAGGGCGAACTGGCGCATGCCGGCCACGTGCTCGCTGCGCAGCCGTTCGGGCACCAGCAGCTCGGCGATGTTGCGGCCCAGCGCCTCTTGCCGGCTCCAGCCGAAGGTGCGCTCGGCGCGCACGTTCCACTCGGTGATCACGCCCTCGCTATCGGTACTGACGAAGGCGTCCGGCGCCTGCTCGAGGATGCTGCGGATCAGCAGCTCGCTGGCGCGGGTGCGGTGCTCGGCCCGTTCGCGCTCGGCCATCAGGACGTGGAATTCCTCGCTCAGCACGCCGATCTCGTCGCCGTGCGGCAGCTGCAGCACGCCGATGTCGGCGCGGCCGTCCTTGACCTCGGCGATGTTGTGGCGCAGGACTTCGAGCGGCCGCAGCAAGCGCCGGATCGCGAACCAGGCGAATGCGCCGGCCAGCGCCGCCACCAGTGCCGCCACCGCCAGCGCGTTGCGGCCCAGTTGCACCAGCGGCGCGAACGCCTCGTCCGCCGGGAAGCGCGCGCCGACGATCCAGTTGGTGGTGCGCAGCCGCTTGTACGAATACAGGCCGGCCATGTCGTCCTTGCCGCGCGCTTCCATCCAGCCTTCGAAGCCGGCCAGCGCGCGCTCGGTCGCCAGGTTGGTGCCGGGCCGCGCGTTGACATGCTGGAGCAGGCGGCCCTTGTCCGGGTGGCTGACCAGGATCCCCTTGTCGGTCATGATGAACATGAAGCCGGTGCGGCCCGCCCTGATCAGCTCGACCTGGTTGAATACCTTGGAGGCCGCAAGGTCGATCCCGCCCGCCACCACATACGCGACCTGGCCATCGCTGTCGAACACCGGCTGGGTCACCACCACTACCGCGGCGCCGCTGATCACGCTGCGAAACGGCGCCGAGATCAGGCCGGCCTTGGTACGCAGGGTGTCTTCGAAATAGGCGCGGCCGTTGGCACGGATGCCGTGCGCTTCGTCGCCGTCACGCAGGTTGGCCACCATCCGGCCGTCGCGGTCGAACGCGACCATGTTGGGAAACTGCTTGCGCACCGCCTTGAAGGCGGCCAGGTGGGCGCGGAATGCGGCCGGATCGCGCAACGCCTCGGGCGGGACGTTTTCCACCGTGGTGGCGAGGATGGTCTGCTTGGTCACCAGCTGGCTGTCGATATACGCGGCCGCCTCGGACAGCAGGGCGTATTGCTGGTCGCCGATGATGGCGCGGGTGTCGCGCGCGGCCACCGCCAGCGCCACCCAGGCCACCACCACCGTCGCCAGCAGCACCAGCAGGATCACCACCGTGGTCATGCGGAACTTGAGCGTGGACGGCAGCGCGAACCGGTGTCTTTTAGCCATGTTTTTGATTCTACACGCTCCCCGCGGGAAATCGCGCTTCCCTTGTCTCGCTAATTTCGGTATAATAGATAGATATCTACCTAATTGCTAGCGAATAATGTGTAACCTACCTGACTCGCCCGAGTCGACGCTCGAAGAACGCTTCTCGGCCGCGCTGCATGTGACTGCCCGCGTCTGGCGGCAGGGGCTCGACGCCCGCCTCAAGGACCTCGGCGTCGGCCAGGCCGGCTGGATGACGATCGCGATCGTCGCCAAGTCGCCGGCCGAGCTGTCGCAAAAAGAGCTGGCCGACCAGCTCGGGGTCGAAGGTCCGACCATCGTCGCCATGATCGACCGCCTGGTGAAGGCCGGGCTGGTGCTGCGCGCGCCGTCCGCCACCGACCGCCGGGTCAAGCTGGTGCGCCTGAC
>Ga0193702_1000322_pt1 | contig 18437 bp, 20 predicted proteins | sample U3a1metaG_FD_143060 | JGI IMG/M metagenome (GOLD analysis project Ga0193702, IMG submission 143060) | Soil microbial communities from a riparian zone of the East river system, Colorado, United States - U3a1 | ecosystem: Environmental > Terrestrial > Soil > Riparian zone | place: USA: East River... | reverse complement strand
AAAGAAAATTAAAAAGGGAGGCCAGTATGAAAGGTAATCAAACATAAGTTATCCACATAAAAGCAGCCACTTTTAAAAAGAAAAAAAGAAGCAAAAAAAGAAAAACGTGTTAGGATGTGGAGAACGCGAAGCGTTCTCCACATCCTAACACGACAAACAAGCAACAAATAGTTTTAACTTTATAAAAAAAAGTGACAACCTTTTCCAGTACGACTCACGGAACGGGTGGAACACTGTGAAACATACTCATTATCAGAATATTACATTTTTAACGTTTGTAATTTATTCATAATCAAACACTATTATACCAACCTTTATATCGAACTCACCTTAATGACATTGACCATCGGTACGAAACTTCGCCTGTTATTCTTGCCTATGGTCGGCAACAATGCCCGCGTTTAAACCCCAAACACTATCAATCCGCAGAATTTCACCTGTTTATAAAAAAAACTATGCTAATAGGCAATAATATACGAAACTATTCGTATATTTATTATAACTTTTGAAAGTTGTAATAAACGTTGCCTTTTTCACCGTTCTATCCAATTTAATTTTATATTAATAAAAAGGCAGATTTAATGCAACCTTCTCAAAAAGTTGTCGTCTTATAACTCAAATGATACCGACACTATTAATTCAGATGGAAGAAGTAAACCCTCAATTAAAGGAATTTATAGTTGATTACTGTACCCGGTACAAAATCAGAAAGGTAGATCCGGGCGCTTTATGCCTTGATACCAGTATTGACCTGGATTTGGATATTGTTGACATAGAGATAGACCTGTTTTTAGCGGAATTTGCTGAAAAGTTCAGGGTCGATCAATCTAAATTCAGCTGGTATAAATACGGGTATCCGACAGGTTCGGCCAGTGTTAATGTTATCCGCACCGTGTTTGGTTACAAAGCACAATGGGTAAAACGTTTATCAAACCGCATTTACAAACCACGGTTTAGGGTAAGCAACCTACAGGATGCGGTAATGACAGGGAAGCTACTATAAAACCTTCAAACATAGGTAAACCATTACGGGGTACAAGGCAGACTTCTATGGGCCAACAAATAACGGTCAGCTTGCAGCGATCTTTATTTAGGGAGTTTGCTGCGTGCCCCGTAATGGTTTTTTTATTCTTAGTGTTTAATACGCATCACCGCGTCCTTGCGAGACTGGCTGCTTGCAGACAGGTACGAAGCAATCTTTACGCTATACTGGTAAAAGAGTAATGAGCCATGTGGTTACCAAACAAGCGACTGCAGGGTTCCATCATATAAAGGTTTATGAATGTCCTGTGCAGGGGTTGCTTCGTTCCTCGCAATGACGATAGTTTAATTTCGAAATCACTTTACAGATCCGTAACCCTTGTGTGCACCCTTTTTACAAATTTCCGGATATCAAGCACGATGCCGGCAAATATGTAGAATATAAGCGGGAAGCCAACGGCCAGGAATGAGGAGTATATGAAAAAAAGCCTGATCTTACCGATAGACACATTGAACTTTTCGCCCAGGTAAGTACAAACCCCGAAAGAGTATCGTTCAAAAAAAGTTAGGATCCTTTGCAACATATCAGCCCAGTTTTAATATTTTATTACCAACGCCGCAATGCAGGCATTTCTTATAATTACAGTAATTATTTTTCAATTCCAGCAATGCCTGCGATTCAAATGCCGTGGTTATTTTGGCCCCTAAGTTAGCAAAATCTGTTATAATTTTATTGTTTTCGTTTGGTAAATGCTCCAGCAACTTCAAACAACGGTTAATATAATGTTGTATTTGATTGTGCTTTCCATAGCTAAACAAAAATAACGCCAGTGTGTTTAGCAACAATATATCAATTGATGCAGCACCCATATTTTTTGAAGAAGGGGCAGATTCCGTGTCAAACCGGTAATGATCTTCCCAGTAAGGGTTAACCTTTAACTCCGAAAATAAGTTCCGCAAGGCCCTAACATCCTTTATCTCCAGCACTTTTGAGAACAAATGATTGGAGTGCACCACCAGTGCTGCAAACTGCGCAAGCCTTATGGTTGGGAAATTTTGAGGACGAAGCCGCATAAATTTCCATAAGTGATTTTCCATGTGTGTTAGCTTATACTTTTTTTGCAGAAATCCGTATTCGCTTTTAAGCTTTTGAGGGTACTCATCTTTAACATCCCCGTTCAAAAAACCTGCCTGCCCAAATATCAGCGCCTCTATTTGCAGTGGGTTGTTCTTATGTTTTGCCAGGGTTATTTGCGGTAACGATTTTGCCAGCAACTCAAAGGGCAGTGCATTGGTTTTAAAGCCAAAGTTTGCCGCCAAAAACTGGTAAAAGGTTTCTTCCCAATCGCCCCTGTTAAGGTTAAGCGCATCAATTACCGCCGCCGACCGCTTCTCCAGCCGTTCAACCAACACACGGGTGAGCCAATTATGCATAGTAAGACTATCTACCGAACCAATATTTGCCTCGCAGGGAATAATGGATTGGTTACCAAAAACAAGATTATGGTAACGGTTATACAGCTCATCGGGAATGCGGCTGTGCAATTCAAGTGTTGGTACGTGGCGGCCGTTTGGTAAAACCAGCGGTTTATCGTCCTTATAAACCACATGCAGAATTACATTGCTGTATGAATCATCGGTAGTGTGTCCGTGCTTTTGCCAGTCGGACGATGAGATGTGTACTTCCACATTCCCCGCCCAAACCGTATCCCCTATCCTGAGCCTTGCATTTTGAAAATCAGGCCCCGAATCTGAGTTATGCATCCCCGCCGAAAAGATCTCCAGTTCTTTCCCATTAGTCGTCTGCAAGCCTCCACGCTCAAAAAGCCTGAACTTCCATACGTAATGCAAAAAATCTTCAGGAAAAAGCATGGGTATTAGTGATTAGAGGTTAGAGATCAGAGGTTAGTTAAAAAGTGAATAATTTTGATTGGCTATTGGTTTAACAATAATAATTATTTTTCTACAAAATAAAAACAACTAATCTCTGGTCTCTAATCACTAACCTCAACCAATCCTCTCCCACTTCCCCGAATCCAAACTTTTATAAATGGCATCTACCACTTTCATATCTTTTAAGCCTTCCTCTCCGGGTACACGGCTGGGCTTGTTATTGTTTACGCATTTGGCGAAGTCATCCATTTGGGCAGCCTGCTGTATAATTTGAGGGTATTTCATCGGGTTGCCATTAATGCTGCCTTCTATACTACCATACCCATAAGCCGGACCAAGCTGAAAGTTTCCCAGTTCGGCCTCTACTTTAAGGTAGCTCCAGTCGTTATTATAGCTCGATTTCCCTGTGGTTTTGAGTCCGCCCGGAAACTCAAGTTCCCAGAAAACGGTTTCATCTACCTCCTTAAAAAAATCCGGACGTAATTTCTGCTGTGTAGCCTTCACCGCCACGGGTTCCTGCCCTAAAGTATAACGTGTACCCTGGATGCTGTAAATGCCCATATCCATTAAACCGCCGCCGCCTGCCATCGCCTTTTTTAAACGCCAGGCATTAGGGTCGCCGTTATAGGTAAAGCCATTGCCGGTATCAATATGTTTAATATCGCCCATTATATGCTGCTGCCCAAGGCGCATTATCTCCATATTATGCGGCTCAAAATGTAAGCGGTAGCCAATGGAAAGCAGCCTGTTTGCTTTTTTACAGGCAGCAATCATCTCTTCGCAATCCCTGGCATTTAGCGCCATAGGCTTTTCGCAAATTACATGCTTACCGGCTTGCGCAGCCTTTATGGTATATTCCTTATGCATAAACACGGGGAGTACAACATATACTATATCAATATCAGGGTTGCTGGCTATCTCATGAAAGTTTTGGTAATTGTAAATATTCTTTTGAGGGATGTTATATTTCTTTGCCCAGTCAATCGCCTTTGAAGGCGTACCGGTTACAATGCCCGCAAGGTAGCAGTCCTTGGTGTGCTGCAAAGCCGGCGCAAGTTGTCCGCCACTGTATGAGCCTAAACCCACAAGTGCAATCCCCAGTTTCTTTTTCGCTTTGCCTGATGTTGAAGCAAATGCAGACAATACAGGGCTTAAAGCCAATGTACCGATTCCTATCGAACCCGTACGGATAAAACTACGCCGCGAAAATTTATTTGATAATGCCATAGACGATTAAGATTTAAACCAGCATAAAATTAATGATTTTTGGCAGGCAATAACAGGTTTAAAGCATTTTTATGGGATGACCGCATAGATATGGATGCCAACAACTTCCCTACCAACACAAACAAGGTTATTTTCTTAAACACATTAATTAAAATCAGATCTTTTTTTCCTAATTTTATTTAACCCGCTTAAGAACAAACAATTACTATGACAGTACAGGAAATAATGACCTATCTGCAAGCAAATGGCAGCGAGGGGATCAAAAAGATATTGCTGCAGCACGGGGTTAAAGAACCTTTTTTCGGTGTAAAAGTTGAATATATGAAGGTAATCCAAAAGAAGGTTAAAACAGATTACCAGTTGGCAAAGGACCTTTATGCTACCGGTAACGCTGATGCCATGTACCTGGCTGGATTAATAGCTGATGACGCACAAATGAGCAAAGCCGATCTGCAAACCTGGTTAAGCAACGCAACATCGCAAAACATTGTTGAATATACAGTGCCCTGGGTTGCCACCGGGAGCAAATATGGTTATGAACTGGCCCTTGAATGGATAGATTCGCCCGAAGAAAACATAGCAGCGGCAGGATGGTCAACGCTGGCCAATTGGGTATCGCTCAAACCTGATAGCGAGCTGGACATAACAACACTAAAAAACCTCTTGCAAAGAGTAGTTCAAAATATTAATTCGACAGGTAACCGGGTGCGTTATACCATGAATAATTTTATCATCTGCGTAGGCTCATATGTAACCGCATTGAATGGAGAAGCATTGGAGGCCGCAAAAAAGATAGGAACAGTAACAATTGACAAAAACGGCACCGCCTGTAAAACACCTGATGCAAGTGAATACATAGCTAAAGTGATAAATAAAGGCGCATTGGGCAAAAAGAAAAAGATGGTAAAGTGTTAAGTAGATTCATTTGAACATTTTACTTCACCCTAAATCCCACATTTCACATATAAATCCATGATTAATACCACAAAATTTATAAATAATACCATAATTACTGGTGATATTGTACATAATTTTGTATCATGTTACAAAGCACACCGGTATATGACATTTGCACCCTGTCTGATTTCAGGCAGGATGACATCCTGGTAAGCCGTTTCGCGCCATATCTTGATCATCATAAAAACCTCCACGCCGCACACAGGCATACTTTTTACCATGTGGTATTTTTTACCGATGGTGCAGGCAATCATACTATTGATTTTGAAAATTTTGATGTAAAGCCAAATCAAATTTATTTTATGATTCCCGGGCAGGTGCATTCCTGGAGTTTTGAAGGTTTTACTGACGGCTACATTATTAATTTTTCCGACTCCTTTTTCCAGTCTTTTTTGCTAAGCGCCTCTTACCTGGATAAATTTTCATTTTTTAGCGGTGATGTTAATAATGCGGTAATTAACCTGCCCGAAAGCCTTCATCCACAAATAAAAAACCTGTTCGAAGAAATAATTAAGGAATGGGAAAGCTCGCCTATGCAAACGACTGACCTGATGCGGGTTTTAATGTTGCAGCTTTTTATTTTAATTAACCGCTTTAGCACAGGCGGCACAAACAAGGGGCCGGCATCATATAACCAAACCCTGCTAAAAAACTTTCAAAAGCTTATTGAGGTACATTATACCGACCTTAAGCTACCCAAAGATTATGCAGCACTGCTATATATCACCCCAAATCATTTAAACGCTATTTGTAAAGACCTGCTGGGTATCCAGGCAGGCGAATTGATCAGGAACCGGACCATACTCGAGGCTAAACGGATGCTTACCAACCAGCAAATAACCATCACCGAAATAGCCTTTAAGCTTAATTTTAGTGACAACTCTTATTTTACCAAGTTTTTTAAAAAAACAGAAGGGGTAACGCCCGAAGAATTCAGAAAAAATATATTAAACCATACCCATCATGAATAACCAGGAAAAAGGCTTGCCTATGTGGCCGGCAATAATACACGGAAAATGTCCGCGTTGCCGTAGAGGCGACATGTTTGCAACACCTATGTACAGCTTTAAATCGCAGGTAATGAACAAAACCTGCCCGCATTGCGGATTGGTTTATGAACGCGAGCCGGGCTACTTTTACGTGGCAATGCTGGTTAGCTACGCTATGTTTGTTGCCGAAATGGTAACTATGGCAGTTGCCATACATGTTTTAACCGGCAGCAGCAACCCTTGGTTGTATGTAATTATTATACTATCAGTAGGTGTTATTTTGTCCCCGTTTAATTTCAGGTATTCAAGGATAGCACTATTGCACTGGCTTACACCGGGCCTGCACTACCAACCGGAGTTGAGCGAAGACAAATAAGTTGAAGGCCTGAAGTCGAAAGTCAATAGTTAAGCCGGACATTGATTTTTCAGAGATGTGAGAAGTTATTGTTAAACTTTTTCAATTCCATGTTTCGGCTTCAGGCTTTCGACTTAAAACATCCTCCAAAAATGTCATTTTAACATCAATTAACACAAGTTTCATTACAATTTCATAAACAGAACCTAACTTGTGACCATAAACTATTGATGATGAACAGAGCGCCCTTAACAAACTGGATCCCCTTTAACAATATCCTTTATATAGGTGATGAAGCCAAGGCTTGCTTAACAATAATTGAAAAATTTAATAGCCGCCTGCTTGAAATAGAGCGGACATACTCCTCATGGTTTTATCGCCGCAGCGCCGGCAATAAGCCTGCTTATCATGATAAACTTCAATACCATATCCAGTATCATTTTGAAGGCGGCATAGCTGTTTTTAAGTTTAAAAGTGAAGATACCCTGCCGGCCATTATCCGTAATGAGTGCTTCAGGGCCTGTAAAACCCTGGCTGCCGATCAGCTTTATTACCTCTCGTAAAGGCTTTTATTAGGGTTATAGCAATTGCGTTAGCCCGGCAAAACTACTTATAGTAGCTATTTGCCCGTTTTCGACCTTCCCAAAACCATAATCCGCAAAAATAAATGGTACGCCGGCTTTCGTGGCTGAATCATAGTCGCCCATGGTATCGCCTATATACACCGGGGACTTTAGGTTATGATCGTTAACGATATCTTTGATGTTTTCAGCTTTGGGGTTTCCCTTGGTGCCATAGCATTGATGCCCCATAAAATAATGCTCCATCTGGCTTATCTTAAAAAACACCTCAATATAACCGCTTTGGCAGTTGCTTACTATAAACAGCTTGTGCCGGCCCGCAAGGTAGCTGAGCGTTTCGTCAAGGGCTGGGTATAATTCGCCACCCCTGGTATGTAATATTTCAAGCTCATGCTTACCGCATAGCGATTGAACTTCGGCCCGCTGCGTTACATTCAAATTGGGAAACAACTTATCAAATATGGAATCATAGGTCATCCCGGTTATGGAACGAACCTTTTCCTGGGTCATCAGCTCATCAATGTAATCAACTTCATTCAATGCCGCTTGCCAGGCCAGGGCCACATTATTGGTGCTATCCCAAAGGGTACCGTCAAGGTCAAATATTATGCTATCGAATTGGTTTTTTAATGATGCGCTCATGCTTTGTTGTTGAGCGGCAAAAATAACACGATTTTGGGATTTAAGGACCGGGATTAATGGATTTTAGAGATTTTTCAGGATATTTTTTTGAACCGTAGTTTATGGGATTTGATGCTGAATGCTATAAACTCGCCCATAATGATTGTTTTGGTAAGGCAAGATAATTATTTATATCAATTAAATAACGAATGCCTGGCTTTGTCACCGCTCCCTCACAAAACAGTTGTTATCAACCCGCCGTCCATTAATTTCTTAGTTTTACATATATTAAGTAAAAACAAGGATCTCATTTGAATACCCGTCCTCCTAAAAATACACGTACCGGCCCCTTAACTTTAAAAGAACGGCTGGCTGCGCTTAATAACCTGCCCGCATTTTTTAAACTGGTATGGCAAACCAGCCGGTTATTTACTGTTATTAATGCGTTGCTGCGCCTTGCACGCTCGGCTATGCCTGTAGCCTTGCTGTATGTTGGCAAGCTTATTATTGATAACGTTATTATCCTTAGTCATCAGCATGGCGCTAACACCAATCACTTATGGCAATTGGTAGGGCTTGAATTTGCCCTGGCCATTTTAACTGATGGCCTTAGCCGCGCTATTACGTTGGTTGATGCCTTGCTTGGAGATCTTTTCAGCAACCATACCTCCGTAAAAATAATGGAACATGCCGCAACGCTTGACCTTGACCAGTTTGAAGATTCGGTGTTTTATGATAAGCTGGAACGTGCGCGGCAGCAAACCATAGGGCGCACCATGCTGCTGTCGCAGGTGATGACCCAGGTACAGGACCTGATCACCATGGGTTTCCTGGCTGCCGGATTAATGGCTTTTAATCCCTGGCTTATTATTTTATTACTGATAGCTATTATCCCGGCATTTTTAGGCGAATCGTATTTTAATGATCAAAGCTACGCGCTTACCCGCGGACAAACACCCGAACGCCGCGAACTGGACTATATCCGCTACCTGGGCGCCAGCGATGAAACCGCTAAAGAGGTAAAGATCTTTGATCTGTCGGGTTTTATTATTGCAAGGTTCAGGCAGCTTTCAGGTAAATTTTATTCGGATAACAAACGGCTGTCTATTAAACGCTCATTATGGGGTGCTTTTTTTGCCATGATGGGCAGCATGGGTTATTATGCGGCTTATGTGGTTATTATTATAAAAGCGGTTGATGGTAGTGTAACTATAGGCATGCTGGCTTTTCTTGCCGGCTCGTTCCGCCAGTTGCGCAGTTTGCTTGAAGGCATTTTAAGCCGCTTCACATCCGTATCACAGGGAGCAATTTACCTGCGCGATTTTTTTGAATTTTTTGATATCAAACCTAAAATAAAACCTGCGGATAATGCCCTTCCCTTTCCAAAAGTTATTGAGCAGGGTTTTGTTTTTGAAGATGTTGGTTTTAAGTATGCAAATTCCGACCGTTGGGCAAACCGCCATTTAAGTTTTACCCTGCACCCCGGCGAAAAGCTGGCCCTGGTTGGTGAAAACGGCGCCGGTAAAACCACGCTGGTTAAGCTGCTTGCACGGCTTTATGACCCAACCGAAGGCCGGATCTTGTTAGATGGAAAAGATCTTCGGGATTATGATTTGACTGATCTGCGACTAAATGTGGGAATCATTTTCCAGGATTACTTGCGTTACCAGATGACCTTTGCTCAAAACATAGCGGTTGGTAACATTAGCCAGGCAGATAACCGGCCTTTAATTGAAGCGGCTGCTAAGCAAAGCCTGGCGGACACGCTTGCAGCTAAACTGCCCGATGCTTATGATCAGCAATTAGGCAAACGCTTTGCACAGGGTGTTGAACTATCCGGCGGCGAATGGCAAAAAGTGGCCCTTGCGCGGGCCTACATGCGAAATGCCCAATTATTAATATTAGACGAGCCAACATCAGCGCTTGATGCCCGTGCTGAATATGCTGTGTTTGAAAGATTTGCCGAACTTACCAAAGGCCGCTCGGCGGTGCTTATTTCTCACCGCTTTAGCACGGTACGCATGGCCGACAGGATCCTGGTACTCGAAAAGGGTGAGCTTATTGAAATTGGCAGCCACCAGGAACTCATCCAAAAAGAAGGCCGCTATGCCGAATTATTTAACCTCCAGGCTATGGGTTACAGGTAAAACACCTTAAAACACCTCCATCTATACCACTTCACCGGCAAAATTGCGTAAAACTACGTATGCAAATTCAGTAATAGCCCTCATATGGCTTTACTCTTCTGTGCTTAATTTTGGATCATTGAATATAAGAAATGGCTTTTTATAACCTGCAACCGGTTCATAAACCAACGAACCGGCAAAGAAGGCTTAAGCATGCTGATTATTCAGCATTTCCATTATCAGTTAATGATGAGGATAATTAAGCGAAGCAGAATTTATAATTCTTAAACTATTTAAGCATTATAATTTGCCCGGTAAAGAAGCAGTAAATTAGTAAACAAACGGTTAGTTAGTTTAGTTAGGGAGCAGGCAGTTGTTACGCGAGGTAACGGCTGTTTTGCTTTTTATACCCGTCCCATTACAATTTTAGCTCCGGCCTTGCGCCATAAAACATTAACATTTCTTTTAATATGCGGTGTCAATATTGCTGTTATATACGTTACCTGGCTTTATCAATTATACACCAGGCATTTCCATACCTATATACATTTATATTAACACTGCTGATATTTACCAAAAAAGGCAATAAATAATTTTGCTTTGTGCTGTTATTTAGTAGATAATGTGGCGTGCACCTACTATAAAGATGGTTATTAACGGGATAGCCATGATAATAAATACTCTTGCCATTTGAATAGGGTTAGCATTTCCTTCAACAAAAACGTTTTGTAAATCAGTTTTCAGGGTGTTTAATTTGTGTTCCATGATTAGGGTGCATTAAATTTTTAAGTAATCAATTAATTTATCAGTAATATAATTTATCAAATTATGTGGTCTTCTACGGCCTGTAATTTCATAAGGTTACATGTTTGATGAAAAAATTGATAAAAGGATTAAAGGCACCTGTAAATAAAAAGGGGAAGACATCCGCTTTAAGCAACGCTTCCCCAACAGAATATGCTGTTTTTATAGCGACAAGGACCTTTTACTCCCTTGATCTGCTCATGTGGATGCCCCTGATATTTCCACTGTTCCCATATGAAAAAACACCATTGGCAAACCTGCTATACTTGGTTTTATAGCGACTATACACCTCGGCCGACATTTGTTTATCATTAACCGTCATCCCATTTGGCGACATTGTTAACGAGTATAAGCTTTTTTCATCCGGTACAATACCATCCTTTACCAGGTCTCCTATTAATTGAGCCATTAGTTTTCTGTCCTCCTCAGCATGCTTACGATCAACCTCTGCCTGTGCACGGTCTTTTACTGCCTGTTCCCGGTCAACCTCTGCCTGGGCACGGTCTTTTACAGCCTGCGCGCGGTCAAGTTCAGCCTGTGCGCGATCTTTCACAGATTGTTCCCTATCCCTTTCTGCCTGTTCGCGGTCTTTCCCAGCTTGTACCTGGTCTTTTTCAGCCTGCCCTCTGCTTGAAATAGCTTCCGTTCTATCTTTTTCAGCCTGTACTCTATCCCTTTCAGCTTGTTCCCTGTCTTTATCCGCCTGTGCGCGGTCTATCTTTGCCTGTGCACGGTCTTTTTCTGCTTGGATTCTGTCTAACCTTATTTGCTCTTTAATTTTATTAATCTCCGTGCTATACTTTGCATATTGTTCAGGGGCGATTTTTACCTCATCGACATATAAATTTGTTACTTTACCATTAACGAGCTTAAAACTGTATTCCTTGCCATTAGTAAAAGTATGTACATGCTCAACAGTATTACCTTGTGAGTCTTTACTTTGGTTCTCGTAGTTAGCGTACTTATCTGAGTTATTGTCTTGTGCATTTACCGTAACACCCCATGCGATAGCGGCTATTACAAGCACACTATATTTAAAAAATTTAGTTTTCATTTTCTTTTTTTGATTTTTAAGATTAAAAATTGGGCAATAGCTTTTCATTCCGCAATTGCGGTCATTTTCAATAATTGCCCGTTTGTTGATATATAAATAGGGCCTTACCACAAATACAGGTGCGCCGTCTGCATTTATTCTGATAGCCGTTTATTCGTTACTTAATGTAAAAGGTTGTAATTGTTGTAATTGTTGTAATTGTTGTAATTGTTAAAAAGAATTAAAATTATATCCCGATCTTTTATTCGCTTACACTAGCCTTGTTCTTAGCAGATTGTTGCCTGTCAAGCTCGGCTTGTGCACGATCTTTTACAGCCTGCGCACGGTCCTTATCTGCCTGTGCACGGTCTTTCACTGCTTGTGCGCGGTCTATATCAGCCTGTGCACGGTCTTTTTCCGCCTGGATCCGGTCTAGCCGGGCCTGCTCCTGGTCTTTCATGGCCTGCATCCTGCTTTGCTCAGCTTCTCTCCTGTCCCGTTCCGATTGAACCCTGCTTTGTACAGCAAGATTTCTATCGCGCTCTAACTGAACCCTGCTGTCATCGGCCTGTTGTTTCATAATTTCCAGGTGCCTGTTGTCAACCGGATCTGCGTGTTCAACCGGGCCTTTCTCATCAGTTGCAATTTTCATTGCCGCAGCTTCATCTATGCCAGGTATGCCATTTATCATTTTCGATCTAAGCGGTAAGTCACTGTGTCTCTTGTTTAACTTTACCTTTTTTGTTGTTATAGCAGCAACAACAGCCTTGCCAGGCTCAACAACTGGTTTGCTGATAGGCGTGATCTCTCTAGACGATGTTTTTGTATATTCTTTTATCCTGGCAACAGCAGCGGTGGTTACAACCAGGCCGAATAATAAAATGCTGGTTATAAAAAATATTTTTTCACTTCGCCCAAAGGCTTTATTCTTATTGTGCAATATGCGTACAACCCTGCGCATCAAATAATTCTTTTTACCCGGAAACGCCGTTGCATAAGCTGAACCATAAAGCTCATGCTCTTTAAAGCTGATTAGCGCCTGCACCAATTCCATCTTATTATTGGTTTGCTGCAGGGCAATGTCATCGCAGCAATTCTCGCGCTCTTCTTTTAATAATGATGAGATCCACAATAAGCCGGGGTTAAAGAAAAACACAGCTTCGGCAATGTTTTGCAAAAAGTTAACAAAGTAATCGTTGCGTTTTATATGGGCAAGCTCATGCAGTAAAATAGCTTCAACCTGCTCCATAGGCAAACCCGCCAGCAAACCCACAGGCATTAAAATAACAGGCTTTAAATGGCCTACCACCACCGGCACTTTGATATAACCTGATTGTAGTAACCTTACAGCTTTTGTGATCTTCAATTTTTTCGCGAACAGGTTAACCTTGCTTACCCAAAATTCTGACGGCTGGTAAACCTGGTTTTACGCTTTTGAATAAAAAAACCATAAACCAGATCAATATGATGAACGGCGCATTTACCGAAAAATAATCAGTAAAGGTTTTAACAAGCTGCTTAACGCTGTGCACGTTAAATAGCGATGATACGTTAACGCCGATATTACCGGTCAGCGGTGCTAAAACAGCTGCACTTTCAGCACTCTGCCACTCGTAAACAAAAGTTAAGCCACAGGCTGTAATAAATAACACAAATAAAACAAGCGCCAGGTTGTACCGGTATGCCGGGCTTGATCTTTTAGCAAGCATCAGCGCTATCCCGGTAACAATAGCCAAAAATAATCCCTGCCATAATGAATGGATCAGCATCCAGCTAAAAGCTGTGATCATTTTGTTCAACGTGGTGCTTATTAAAAGTAAGTGTGCCATAACTTATTTAGTATTATCCATTTTGCTTAACATCTCTTTTATTTTCTGCAATTCCTCGCCCGATGTTTTATCATTATCAAGCAGGGCCATCATTAAATTACTTGGCGACCCATTATACATCGAATCAACAAAACGGCCCAGCATGTTTCCTTTTACTTTATCCTCGGCAACCGCTGCGTCGTAAATATGCTTCATATTGGTTTCATCGCGATCAAGCATCCCCTTCTCTTTCATTACCTGCATCAGCTTTAAAGTTGATGTATATTGTACAATTTCTTTTTGCTCATTCAGCTTATCATGCACAAAACGAACGGTTGAAGGTCCGTATTGCCATAGCACCTGCAGCACATCCATTTCGGTTTTTGTAGGTACTATTTCTGTGGCCATATCCTTTTTAAACAATGTCATGACTCAAAGGTATGTATTAAAAACGTACGTTGCAAATATTATGTTTTTTTTTGAAGGATTTTTTGTTTTACATTTCGAAAAGATGGCTTCAAACCTATCGCATCCGGCATTTAAACTATTCAATCATTCAGTTTGGTTTTATATCTTTAGCTAATTCAAACCACTCCAAATGAAATACAGGCTTTTACCATTACTATTTCTTATCACCAGTGCCGCATTTGCACAAACCGACGCAAAGCTTACGGCCAAACTACAGGATGCAATTAAAGGGTTTAACGGCCAGGCAGGTATTTATGTACATAATTTAAAAACGGGTAAAACCGCGGCTATAAACGCTGATACACTTTTCCCAACAGCAAGTATGATAAAGGTAAGCATCCAATGCGGACTGATGGATAAGATTGAAAAAGGTGAAATGCAATACAACCAGAAACTGGTTTACCGCGATTCGCTACTATATAAAGGCGAAGATCTTTTAGGCTCATTTAAAGACAAGGACACTATTGAAGTAAGCAAAGTAGCGCTGTTAATGATAACCATGAGCGATAATACCGCAAGTGTATGGCTGCAAAAGCTGGTCGGGGGCGAATACATAAATAACTGGCTTGATCAAAATGGATTTAAGGTAATGCGGGTTAACTCCCGCGTTCCGGGGCGTGAGGCTGTCCGCGCCAAATATGGCTGGGGCGTTACTACGCCTTATGAGATGTGCCGCTTGTTTACCCTGATTCGTGAAGGGAAAGCCGTAAGCCCCGGAGCCAGCGAAAGGATGTACCGCAATATGGGGCGCATTTTTTGGGATGATAAAGCTATCTCGCAGATCCCGCCGTATATCCAAACAGCATCAAAACAGGGTGCACTGGATGAGTCAAAATCAGAAACAGTAATGGTAAACGCACCACATGGCGATTACGTTTTCTCCATCATCACCAATAACAACAAAGACCAGCGCTGGAAACCGGATAATGAAGCTTACCTGCTAATTAAAAAAGTATCGGCCCTGCTCTGGCATTATTATGAGCCGGACAGCAAATGGAAACCCGCCGAAGGCGTTGATAAGTATATGCTGAATGAGTAGGAAAGCTGGAAGTCGGGAAAGTCAGTAAAGTCCGGAAGATAAATTTAGCGTAACCAAATAACTAATGTAAAGCGTTCCATTTTTGCACATGGAACACCCGGAACGCTATGAAACACACTCATTATCAGCGCTTTTAATTTTTATCAAATATAAGTGCCTGATAATAAAGCGTTGTACCAAGCCTTTATATCGAACTCCCGTTAACTTAATGCCCCAATCTCTTTCCTCACCCTGGCAGGTAATTTCTCCGCGATTAACCGGTATGATTGTTTTAAATAAAACTCCCATTCCTGCCAGGTTAACCTGCTGATATCGTCAATATGTACCCATTTGTAACGGGCAACATATTCCTGCGGCGAAAAACCTTCTTTGGAGATAATGGCCTCAAAGTCTTCAGCCGGTACTTTAAATGAGGCAGAAACCGGCACACTATCGGGCGAGGTGAACAGGAATGATTTACCGCCCACATTAAAACACAGGTGCGAGCCCAGCTTTATATCTTCTGTTACCCCGGCAAACTGGTTGCAAAGCGTTTGAATATCTTCTATGGTCATATTTTCCCCCAATTAAATACTTTATATTTCTTTATCAGCTTTACTGCTAAGGCCTGTAAAGGTTTTTCTATAAAAATAAACATCAGATAGCTTATTGCAATTGCCAGAAACAGAGTTGACAAAAATATATATACCATGCTAAACGGACTATGATATGAAAACAAAGAGGCCATGGTAAGCAGCAACGGCAAATGAATTAAGTAGAAGCTGTAAGAAATATCGCCCAAAAAAGTAAAGATGCGGTGCTCAAGAAATTTAGATGTTTTTTGGCGGGCCAGCACAATTGTGATAATGAAAGCTGCCCCAACGGCGATTATATAATTACTCCAGATAAATTTGTAGGGCCACGGCCAACTAAGTATGGGCTGCAAAAATTCTAACGTGTTGTTATAAAAAAATAAAGCCAGCACTAAAACTATCCCAACATAAAACCACCGCCAGTGGCTCACTTTAGCAATAATTTGATGTCTGTACATGGCAAACAGGATCCCTATGTGAAATATTGGTAAGGGCCAGTAATCGCCCCGGCAGGAACAGGCGGTTGCCAGGATGAGAAACAGCAAGTTACATAACAAGTTTTCTTTTGCAACTACTCTTATAAAAAATGGAAGGAACAGTGATATGTTCATTTCAATTATTAATGACCAGATGGGCGGATCGATAAATGATTTTTTAAATTGAGGACCGATCAAAAGGGCGGTTTTTAGCAGCTCATGAAAGCTTTCCCGGTTCCAGTGCCAGGTCCAAAAACTTTGGATCCAACCTGAAAAAGGAGCCACCCCACCTTTGTCAAACACAAATTGCTTTAATATCACTGAAAAAATGATTGCAAAAATCAGTGCCGGGTAGATCCTGAAAATACGCTTTAAATAAAAGCCGGTAAGCTTTAGTGCCTTTTTGTTGTCAATATACGGGAGGCTTAACACAAAGCCACTCAAAAAGAAAAAAAACATCACTGCCGCATTGCCATTAAGTAATGTAATTAAAGGGGTTGAATTAATTACCGGATATGATAATATAGTAGCTTTTAAGCCTAAAAAGTGGCCAAAAAAAACTGTTAAAGCAGCGAATCCCCTTAAACTGTCTAATTGCCTGTACCTATGAAGGTTTGCAGAGCCGGGGATTATTTTTTCCATTCGTTAAAATTTCATACTAATAACCCTGCGCCCGCGTTGCTTTGGTTGCTTAGTAACCCTGCAGCATTTGGCCTTGTTAAATGTAAATATAAATTAGAAAACCAATACCTTTAAATAGAAATGAAAAAATACACCTTAATATCAATCACAATAAATACACTGCTGCTGTTTAGTACCCGGTTAGCTGCCCAATCTGCTGTAGAAGGAAATTATTATACGTCGTTTGACAGTACAAAGATCTATTACGAGGCAAAGGGCGATGGTTACCCTGTGATCTTAATTCATGGTTTTTCGGGAACCGGGCAGGGCTGGAAAAATTGCGCTGTTTACACCGATCTGTTAAGCGCGGGCTATAAAGTGATCCTGATTGATCAGCGGGGTAACGGGCTGTCAGATAAGCCGCATACGGATGCTGCCTACGCAAATGATGCCGAAGCCAAAGACATTATGGGCCTTGCCACCTACCTTAAACTAAAAAATTACGTCCGCGTAGGTTACTCACGCGGTTCTATCATAGCATCCCGGCTTTTGGTTTTGGATAAACGCCTGCACAAAGCAGTTATGGGCGGCATGGGCGACGCTTATACCAACCCCGACTGGCCCCGTAGGGTACACGCCTACAAGGCTTTAATGGGCGATACCTCTTTGCATGATGTTGATGATATGGTAAAATATATCCGCTCGCAGCATTTTGATGAATTGGCCCTTGCCTATCAGCAAAAGTGGCAGCCATCAACCAGCAAAAAAGAACTGGCAGCTGTGCGCAAGCCTGTATTAATTATCCGGGGCAGTGATGATAAGGAAAACGGCTCCGAAATCGGCTTAAATAAGCTCATCTCCCATTCAGGTTTAAACTACGTACCGGGAAATCACAATACCGCTATCAGGAACCAGGAGTTCTCCGAGTCTGTGCTTAGCTTTCTAAAAGACTAATTTTCAGCATGCAGGTTAGCCCCGGTTATAGCTGATAAACAGTTTTTTATGTTAACAGTAAAACAATATATTTCTTTTTTTCTTTTTAAGAGAATATGGCTAAACTTTTTTTAACTCTTTTTTATTGTTTACTATCTTGTCTTTTATTGGCACAAACCCCAACTGATTCCGCAAACGTTAAAGTTGACACAACCGGACAAAGAGATTTGATCGATATTGGTTCGGGGATCTTAAAATTAAAGCCAAGGCCATACAATCCTGATAAAAAGCAGGTATATTTTTCAATTCTGCCAATTTCAACATCTGTACCGGGTGCTAGCGCGGTTCTGGTTACCTCAACAACGGCCGGCTTTTACACAGGCAGCCGTAAAACAACCTATTTATCAAGCGTTACTTTTGCCCCTTATCTTAACTTTAAAGGCAGGTATGGCCTGCCGATCCATTCAAGCGTGTGGATGCCCGATAATACATATAATGTGCAGGGTGATACCCGCTTTTTAGTTTACCCGCAATATACCTGGGGCCTGGGCGGCAAACGCACTGAAGCCGACAGGCTTTTGGTTAATTTTAATTACATCCGGTTTTATCAAAGTGTGCTAAAGCGCATAAAGCCTTATTTTTACGTGGGCATAGGATATGATCTTGATTACTATTTCAGCATTAATACAAACCAGAATAGTTCTCCGGCAACTTTAAAAGATTTTACCGGTTATAAATATGGCACCACTGATGCAAATTCCTTTTCATCAGGACTTACTTTTAATGCGGTATATGATACAAGGCAAAATTCAATAAACCCAATTCCGGGTATATACGCCAGCCTTATTTACAGGCATAATGCGGGTTTTTTGGGGAGCGACAACAACGCACAATCATTATATCTTGATTTTCGTAAATACATAGACTTAGGCAAAACCGACAAAAAGAAAAAT
>Ga0193702_1000321_pt1 | contig 18475 bp, 18 predicted proteins | sample U3a1metaG_FD_143060 | JGI IMG/M metagenome (GOLD analysis project Ga0193702, IMG submission 143060) | Soil microbial communities from a riparian zone of the East river system, Colorado, United States - U3a1 | ecosystem: Environmental > Terrestrial > Soil > Riparian zone | place: USA: East River... | reverse complement strand
CAAACCGGAAACCCTGCAGTCATCAAAACTAGTATTATGAACCCTCTTTGGATTGGGCGAGCAATTGTTAACGATGGACTTCCAAGCTTCAACCAAAAGATAGTGGAGTTGGGCTACAATCAACTAAGGGTATCTTTTGCACAGTGGCCTTTTGACGATGGAAGAAATCTTCCAAAGTCTACTGCGGAGAGTGCTTTGAGGTATAGATATAATGAACAGACGGTAGCGGTAAGTGCTTTTAAAGTTGGTTACCTTTCCACCATCACGCCTTTAAAGTTTTTGTTAAGGCGTGAGTGATACAGTCAGTTAACTTTTCACCTTCACGCCTTTAAAGGTTTTTTAAAGGCGTGATACTGTCTGTTAACTTTTCACTATCGCGCCTTTAAAAAATCTTTAAAGGCGCGATAACTATTGCCAAAGCAAGGGGTTAGCTGAAGAGGGTTTTCATTGTGTCCTAACTATTCCCTCTTGTCATTAGAATTTCATGGCAACGTTTTCTCTCAGTGTAAACATGGAAAGGCCAAACATAACACCCTTCCTTTCACATTTGGGGCCGGATTACAAACGCGCAGCAATGTACATCTACACCACCCTCCAAGCTCTAATCGCAGATTCCCGACGTCTTGTCTCACAAGCAGTCACAGCAGACTCCAATAAGGATTTGCAAAGTGAGGATGAAAAGGTTCAACTGGGTGCTACGAAGCGGTTGGGGTGGTTGGCAAAGTGGAATAAGTGTAAGCATCCTTTTGCTTGGGACGACGGCCCGACAGGAACCAAGACATACGAGATGCTATCGAAGATGTTGCCTGTCGATGATGAAGGTCGCAACCCACTTGCAGCTAGCAATAAAACCCAATTGACACACTCAGCACTTGCTGAGCGCCTCATTAAATTTGGTTCCTCAGAGTCCGAGTCGTCAATCCAGGCTCCTCTAGTCAAGAATGGAATCTGTCCAATATCCTTGCGACTCACTGTACCAATGATATATGCAAGGATGGGGGAAAACTCTGCTGAAGCGATGACACTCTGGGAGGCTGGCCTGAGAGAGCTCAAAATAGCGTTCCTACCTTGGCATCTAGATCTGCCCAATGCAAGAGTGACTACACACCAGTCCTGGGTCTATCTTCAACATTCTCCAATTCCCATTGAACTAGGGGAAGATGATGAAGCGGAGGAGCAGGCGTCAAAAGCTTCCAAGGAGGACCCCTCAGCCCCATGGAAGGTGCCTAGCAAAATCAGTGAAATGGGGACATTGTGGTATAAGATGGTATGGCCTATAGAATGGGACATCAAGAATGCTTCGCTAGCCCAGGATCCCAATCATCAATATGTTCGGGATACATATGAATGGGTGGGTAGGAATTTCGATGGTGATAACCTTCATCACCGTCTAGGAATGGTCCTGGCGATTATGGTGTCTCGAATGCTGCCCAATATCTCACATAACAAACCAACCCCAGAAGAAATCGATTCTAACCTATCTGGTGATGAATTGACGATGAAAATTAGACAACTTCAATGGGTGAGGCCTAACCATAAAGGCGCAACGGAAGAAGCCCCTTTCATTACTATGATGTCAACCGCCATTATCGGCATACTGGACAAGCAATCGCCTCTTCAAAAGTATCTGGAGAAAAATAAGAACGCTTTCGGTAGCGCCTGGACGGATAAGCATTGTGAGTCTGGTTTAGATTTTATAGATTGCAATTATTTAACATGGATGGCTTGCAGGCGCTAAATTCATAACACCAATGAACTTCGTGAGGCTTGGAATAGCCAAAGCATCTAGGTATGGTGTAATGTCGCGGCCAAAGTTCAATGTAAATTGGTCTGTTGAGAAACCTGCGGTTTTGGAAAAATTGTGGAACGATATAAAAAACCATCTGAACGAACCAAGATTTGGAGAGTATTATGCATTTCGTAGGGTGTTTGGAGAAGAGGCTGCAAGGATTATTGGGAAAAGGGGACAGTTTGCAGTACCTCCCATTTGATATTGCTGTACAATATAAATCATATCAACGACTTTTGATAATTTCATGTTTGGAGTATGAAAAAATCTAATATCTTCACTCATGCACCTTCTGCAGTTCTTTCCGAGTCATCGACACTGAGTTCATCGAGACTGAGGTATGCATTTACTTTACATTTTGTCCGTCTAGGTCATCGATAGTTATTACACCCCATCTAGATAACATTTGCCTTTTCTCCGCTTATCATGCCGTCTGCAACAGTGAACGACAATGCATCTAATATACAAGTTATACCATCCCGCCTTTAACTATTGCTTAAACGCGTACACCCCATCTAGATAACATTTACCTTTCTCCGCTTATCATGCCGTCTGCAACAGTCAACGACAATGGTTATACCATCCCGCCTTTAACTATTGATTAAACGCGTTTAACCAATATTCTAGATGGGGTATAATAACTCTCGATGACCTAGACGGACAAAATGTAAAGTAAATGCATACCTCAGTCTCGATGAACTCAGTGTCGATGACTCGGAAAGAACTGCAGAAGGTGCATGAGTGAAGATATTAGATTTTTTCATACTTCAAACATGAAATTATCAAAAGTTGTTGATATGATTTATACCTTCTTATTCTACGCGTAGAATAAGAAGAAAACAAACTTATGTAGGCTTAGAACTGGCTACATAACTTGTTTGAACCCTCGGCCCTTTGAAGCCTTCCTTGGGTGGAACTACAGACCTTTAACCATTATGTTCAGAATAACCACGCCTTTAAGCAATATTTAAAGGCGCAGATGAAAATTGAAGCAGAGGAAAAGTGAATTTACATACATAACCACAGTGTGATTCATTTTGATAACAAAAATGAATTGTAAGCCAGTATTTGCCTTTCAATATCCAACTTTTGCAATCTGATCAAGACACGCCTTTAAACACGCCTTTAAGCCAATGTTTATAGGCGTGTCTCTACTACACCCCAACCCTTCACCTACACGCGTTTAAACATTAGTTAAAGGCGGAGACCGGTTACATTCTTTTTAACATGCTTAAAAATTAGATTGACTACAATTTGCTCTAAGTCGACTACTACAAACTAAAGTGTTTAGTTTGTAGTAGTCGACTTAGAGCAAATTGTAGTCAATCTAATTTTTATGAGCTTAGGGTTGGCTAAATGATTTGCATTGGTCTAAAGTTTTTTAGTCCTTTCAAAAGGGTATCAACATTAAATGGTACAAAGGTTATAAAGTCCAAGCTGATTACTACTACAAACGACTGGCTTTTAACGTCTTCCCGCCTTCCCAAGTTTGTACTTCCTACCTGCAAATCCACTTCGCTGGGGCTCTTCTGTCACTAGGTCTAAAGTTTGAGAGTCTCGTCGTTGTCGTCGCCGGGCTGTAATGACTTATGAGCATGCCTAACCTTTATGTTACAAATTATTAGGCATACGAGGAGATTCCAAAGCATTTGATAGAGATTCAGAACGTGTCCGCTTTAAAGCTTCCACGCCTTCATCTTCAACCTTAAAATTGCATTTGTAAGTAACTTTCATACATGATGCTGAGAAAAGGGCGTACTTCTGAAGCAGGCTCAGAGGACGATGAATCAGACCCCGCCCTCTTCGATGGGCCTACGCTTTCATCGGCTTGAACCTGATCCTTAAGAGTCAGTAAAGGGTTGAATTATGGTTGAGATGGTTGAGAGAGAATGAGACGTGTACTTACTTGTACTTCTGAAGCTTCATAGTCCGGCTCGTCACCAAACTGTAACTAACCCATTATAAGGCAACAGCAACAGAAAAATTTTAATTGCCTTTCTCACCAACTCTTCGCTTTCAAGAGGGTCCCCAAACTGTAATTAATTTTGTAAGACAATGGACACGTTTAATTAATTGCCTTTCTCACCAGATCAACCCGCGCATCATCATATTCCAGGATGTTAGGGGCTGAAGGAATTTCCAGCCGGGCATCATCCATAATAACATCACCAGACTAAAAAATCAATTGTAAGAGAAAAGGTTGTAAGGCAGGAAGAGATTCTTACACCGGCTTGAACAATCTGTTCTTCAGGTGGATTGTTCGCAATCTCCATCTAATCAATTGTAAGAGAAAAGGTTGTAAGGCAGGAAGAGAGGCTTACACCGGTTTGAACAATCTGTTCTTCAGGTGGATTGTTCGCAATCTCAATCACATCATCAGACTAATGAATTGTAAGAGAAAAGGTTGTATGGCAGGAAGAGAGGCTTACACCGGTTCGAACAATCTGTTCTTCAGGTTGATTGTTCGCAAGCTCCTTCACATCATCAGACTAATGAATTGTAAGAGAAAAGGTTTGTAAAGGCAGGAAGAGATTCTTACACCGGTTTGAACAATCTGTTCTTCAGGTGGATTGTTCGCAATCTCCTTCACACCATCAGACTAATGAATTGTAAGAGAAAAGGTTGTATGGCAGGAAGAGAGGCTTACACCAGTTGGGTGATTCTCCACAAACTCCACCTCACCGTCAGACTAATGAATTGTAAGAGAAAAGGTTGTATGGCAGGAAGAGAGGCTTACACCAGTTGGGTGATTCTCCACAAACTCCACCTCACCGTCAGACTCTTCCGGGTTATTAGACTAATAAATGTAAGTGAAATAAATGAATGTACGGCAAGAAGAGGGGGTCCTACTTGGTGGACGATCGCCACTTCAGACTCGGACTTTTCATCACTATCATCCTCGTCACTAGACACGTACTCACTAGACTAATAAAATGTAAGGGAAACGGATGTAAGGCAGAGAAAGACGGTCTTACTCCTCCACGAGGATAAGCCTTCAATAAATGATGATTAGAGAAAACACTTTTAAAGCAGAAGAAGAGGTCTAACCCAGCCTGCGAGTCTGTAACCCTGAGTGAAATAGGAATGGGTTGGAGGTCTTCCAAAAACATCCAGTTCCTCTTCATCATAACCCTTTGCGTGAGGTGACCAGGGTCGATATCGACTTCCAGGCCGTGAAATCTAACAGGTTTCAAGATTGCATCAGTAACCATATTGTACAAACCTAGGTACTTACATATACCCCTTCCAATGAATTGTTAGGCTAGGTTTCGAGATTGCATCAGTGTGGTGTATAATGTACAACCAAAATTGTACTTACAGCCGAACTTGTGATATCTGAAAAAACAGTTTCAAATCTGGCTACAATTTCTTTTCTCCCCAGCATGTGCCTGACAAACTAAAGTGTTTGGGAGATTGATTATAAAGTAGCTCAACCATTAAAAAATAGCTTACTTTAACAGCTTGACCCAATGAACCTGAACGAGGCTAAACAGGATTCAAATTACATCAGTGCTTATATTGTACAACCCTAAGTACTTACATTCTCATTTTGAGGGATGCTTTCAGAAGGGTGTGGAGGCTATCAGGTTTCGAGAATGCATTGATCAGTGGTTAAATAATACAACCAAAGTACTTACGGCGAAAGATGGCTCCCTTTCATCATCTATCTGGGCATCCTCGTTGCGAGGGATTTCTTCTGACTAAAGTGTTTTGAAGATTGATTATAAACTAAGCTCAACCATGAATAATAACTTACATTCAGAGGATCAACCAACAACGCAGGTGAAGGAGACCATGGTTTGTATTGACTTCCTGAAGGAGGAGGCGACCATGGTTTGTATTGACTTCCAGAGAAGCCGAGAGGAGGCTATCAGGATTAAAGATTGCATCAGTAGTTAATATTTATTGTAGAACCAAAGTACTTACCCCCTCATCATCTGTTGTTTGCGCTTCCTCGCTAGAAGGGGGGAGCTCATAATCATCATCACTATCACCCTCCTTCACCTTAAGGTTAAGAAAACTTGAAGCATATATTATACAAGAAAAGTACTCACAATGAGATCTTCATAACCAGGGTTCATCCACCATACATCTCGCATGACAGACAAGTCTGCTTCACCCATCCATTTCTCCTCGCCGTCGTAGACGGGGTCATAGGGATCATTAAGCTGTGTATAATCAACCTCGTTTTCCTTCATCCCAACAAGCCTAGGGATGTTGGTAGTGAGAGTCTATAATATTAAAAATTAGCCAACTTGAAATCTGAAAGACAAAGACTACTACTCACGGTGATGAAGTCCTGAAAGGCTTTGCGAACAAAAGCGTTATCTTTATCGCCAGAAGGATGTGCGAGCATCACAGGTTGCCTGGCACAGAACTTGATGATCTCCTGAACTTGACTATTATACTCCGAGTAAGACTGATTAAGAGCGTCGTTGAGGAGCGTGTCCTCACGGTCCTCAAAGCTTGTATCAGAGTTATAGGCCGGTAACGAGATGCTATCTGCAAAATACCAACCGACAGCCTGAGGATCTTCCTTAGCATAATATTTACCAAGTAAGTTTACAATCTCATTTCTAAGATCACCAATGTCGATGTGGCTGGAAATCATTTGTTCCCTATAACCCTTCACTGTCTCCTTCTCCATATCCGCAAAGACAGCATGCGCATTAAAGTCCCTAGCAGCGTTGCCCGAGGTAAGGAAAGAACCTGGCCATGGCACAGAGAGTGGCCAGGGCAAACCCTCGATATCGATGCGAGATGGCTGAGATAACCTGGGGTCAGCCCCTCTTTTGGTTCTACACATCAACATTGCTTCATAGACTTTGCCACCCGGGTTAAATTCCACTTGGGTTGTCCTAGTTTTGAAGGCATCAGCTTTGTTGGGGTTAGCAAATTTTTTCAAAAACAGGATATGGATCATATATTCACTTGATCTAGGTGCCTTAAGTGGACGACCTTTAGCAACTGGAGATCTGGACACGAAATCGTTGATCAAGGATAAGGGGGTTAATGATTGCATGATTAAAGCTGTGAGCTAAGGATGGGAGGTTGTGTTGTTGAGAAAAGGGTTAATAAATGAAATGAACATACTTACCTTCCTTCGGATCTCAGGGGCATCCATGCGAAATATGCGGTGGACTTCAAGATGTTGCCAGACCAGACCCCAGGCTGAGCGTGCGAGGAGGTTGTGCTTGGTAGTTGAAATGAAATAAGGGCCCACTGGCACCAACCACAGAGCAATCTGAAGTGGAATGAATGAAGGGTTAGACAAATGCCAAAGATGAATAAATGAAAAGAAAGGTTGGATACGCCTTTAGACTATATTTAAAGGCGGAATGAAACGGGAAGTATTTAGATTCGCCTTTAAAGTACATTTAAAGGCGTAATGAAAGAGAAGTGTTAGATACGCCTTTAAAGTACTTTTAAAGGCGTAAGTGTTAGAGAAGCCTTTAAAGTACATCATTTAAAGGCGGAAATGAAAATGAAGTGTTAGATACGCCTTTAAAGATTGCTTAAAGGCGGAAATGAAAATGAAGTGTTAGAATCCGCCTTTAAAGATTGTTTAAAGGCGGAATGAAAATGAAGTGTTAGATGAAAATGAAGTGTTAGATACGCCTTTAAAGATTGTTTAAAGGCGGAATGGGGTTGGGTTAGGGTTGGACACTATAAAGGTGTACCATGGATTCTAAGAAAATGAAGTACAGGCTATGGGTGACGCAAAAGGGTTAAAAGACTTCTACCATCGTTGTTGATTAATCAACATTGATCGTAGAAGTTTTTTAACTGGTTCACTTCTCAAACATAACCTGTGATTCATTTTGATAACGAAAATGAATTGAAGTGTTAAATTAAACCCGTATATCAAAAAAACACGCCTTTAAACAATTGTTAAAGGCGGGTTTAAAAAATGAATATAAACGACGCAAATGAAATAAAGGGTTAAGAGACAAGCGGGGTCACTAACCTCCTCGTATGCCTTTGCTCTTTTGTTAATGTTGGTCGCTAGAGCTTCCAGCATCTTTGGAGTCAGCATCGGGGTCCATAGTCGTTCCTTATAAAAACGTTTGCTCTTGTACCACCGAAGTTTGGATTGGAGATTATCTCTCTCTTCGGAATCGACAGCATATTTCACCAACAATTTCCTGACCTCATCCCAATAGGGACTCTTATCAAAGTCAGGTTGGCCAGTTTCGTCGTACCTCCAGTAGCTGAACATCTTCAGCCCATCCAGCTGCTTACCATTCAACTCGTCCAATTCATCCCAAAACTGGTTAGAAATTCCGGACCAGTTTGGCTTTCCCTCGGTCTCAGGATGGTCAAAACTATCCCAGTTCTTCCGACGGCATCTATCCACCCATTCCTTGTCCTCTCCACTCAAATCACCCCTTTTCGCCTTTGCCAACTTACCGTACTTTGCAACCCGGTTCTTTTTCTTGTCAATGTAAAGCTTACAAGGCGTAAATAGAAGCTTTAAAAAGTTGGCCGCTTGGCTGACGATCTCCACAAAGAGCTGCAACCATAGTTGTTAGTGTCATTAATCCTTTCTTTGAATTCATAGAAAATTAAACTCACCCCACCCCCTGGCTGATGAATCGTATCAATGGCCCACTTTGAGGAAAAGTATTTGGTATTGAAGAACTGTGGTCCAACACTATCCAATGCCTCCCAAAATTTTAGTATCAACTCACTTTGCAGACAAGCCTTCAGGTATTTGTCGCTACCCTTACCCTTGCCTGCAACCTCCCCTGCAATTTGGTCCCTATCAGCTTTCTTCGACTTTTCCCCAGACTCTGCCTCCTTCTGTGCCCTTTTGGCTTGATATTGCAAGAAGCCCATGGTGGACCTTTCTGCATCGTCTTCCACCTTTTGAACCTCCGACTTGTTACGGGACAGCTCCAATGCTAGTTCTCCGCCGTGTGCCCTAAGAGTTTCTATAGTAATAAAAGAAAAAATCAGCTTTATACTTGTAGTCAATCAACTGCACCCACTCTCATTGTAAAGTATTACGGTCCATGTCCCTAACCCAGCCTTCTTGGCCTTCAACATCTCCAGCTCCTCCCCGATTTTATTCCCCTTAGTCTTAGATTTGCTGACTTTTTTTTCCAATTTTTGGTTCAAACGCTGAATCTTCTCTTCTAGCCTTTCCATAACCGTTTGAAGCGCTTTAGTCCTATGGTTACCCCCTGCTGCAGTAAACGACTTGACCTCGGCTTCCCCTTTCGGGGTCAACTTCAAATCTTTAGCTACTGAGACCTGCGTGATGTCGGTGAGGATGCAGAGGGGATCGATATGATCTGGGTCTGCCAGGAGTGGAATGGCAGAAGAATAGCGGTCGGAGTGCACCCCAACTAACTCCATATTATTGACCAACTGTCCCAGTGCACCCTGCGAGATAGGTCGTTTATTGAACTGTCCTTGAATAATGGGGCGTATAGGGTTAAGGAGATTAACCCTGGCAAATCCAAAGATTGCTCTATTGAGCCTGGAGATTATATCAGTGAGGGGGGTGGCTGCTAAATCCATTATTGACTTAGTAACCTTAACTGAGGCAATAGTATATAAAATTATAATACCTTCATCTTCGGACATTTCCCCTTCTTCACCCTCATCCTCATCCTCATCCTCATCCTCATCCTCATCCTCATCCTCATCCTCATCCTCATCCTCATCATAATCCTCATCCTCAACTAAGCGTTGTTTACCCTTTCCCTTTACGTCTTGGGTATCTGTTAACAGATTAAAAGAATGATTTCTTTAAATTACATACCTTTGACAAACTGGACTTTCTTTTCCTTCCCTTTCCCTTTCGCTTTTTTTGCCTTCCCCTTCTTCCCCCTTGGCAAGACTTTATTATGCCGTTAATGAAAAGAAAGTACATCGGTCTATAAAAAACACTTACCATCGGGATAATCTTCATTACTTGGACTAATATATTCGTCCCCGCTCATATCGATATCTGAGTCAGGGGCGGGTTGTCGAGGGCGGCTGCCACTTGCTTCTGCCATATTGATGATTTGAATTGTGGTTGTAGATAGTTTTGTTAGTGAATAGCGAGTGCTATTTAGGTTGCTGTTAACAATTGATAAGGCTAGATGGAAAAGTTGGTAACAATGGGGCTGTAGGATAAGGGTCAGTCAACTAACACTAGACTTTAATAAAGAAAGATGCATACGGTAAGTTGTGGCTTTCCTCCCTACAGTAGGAAAAAGGGTCTCTTAGGTAATCATGTGGCCAAATCCCGCGAGGCGTGACTAACCATGGAACTATCTCCTCATCAAATTTCGGAGGTACACCAAACCCATCGGAGCTTCGAAAGAAGATCCGGAGCGTGAAGAATATTTGTCCTTGGACTAAAATCTGGCGTTTTTTGGGTGGAAGATAGGAAGATATAAGGGGAAAAATGGCATTCTTTTGCCTCGGTAAAGTTTCATTACATTTTTCTTATCAACACTAAAAAAATGACTACAATTGACATTTATTATAAGTTGACTACCGAAATGTCAATTTGAAGTCTTATCTTGCGCCTTTAAACAATTATTAAAAGCGTATCGACTATAAATCACTTGGTAGTCTAATTGTAATTGTAGTTCATTCACTCTGCCTTTCTTTAGTCATTGTTCGCCATTGTTGTAAAGATTGTATAAAGGGCGGAGGGTTTGTTCTAATTCAGTGATTGTCAACTAATCTCCGCGTTTAACCATTGTTTAGAGGCGTAGGTAGTAACCCAATAACCCTAAGACTACACAATGAATACATACCTTCATTTTTCTAAGCCTCCGCGTTTAAAAGTCGTTTAAAGGCGTGTGCATTGGTTCACTCAGTCGACTAAAGTCAATCGTAGTCAACAATTAGCAAAGACCACAATAAACCAAACTCTTGACGCCTTTAGAGAATGGTTAAAGGCGTATGGGACTTCACTTCAAACATTTTGATATCTTAAATGGATTAAAGGCGTGTCTAACTACTTCGTTTCTCTTATATCCTCGTTTAGAAGTTGAATGTAGAGGGTTAGTTAAAATTCGGACAATGGATGAAGGCGGTTATAATTTTTCTATCTATTACTTGCTGACTTCATTAAATGATAATAAGCCTAAATTAAATCCGGTACTCTATCTTCACTTCATCCATTGTCCGTTGGCCATTGGTCAGGTCCTCGATTTGTTGGATGAGAATCTGGATGATGTTGGTGAAACGTTTTCGGTCCTGGAGGAGTCTAAGTTCAGACAACCGTAGTTCTTCCGTAGTGGTGAGTAAGTCTTCTTGGCAAGACCCTATCTGCTCGCGAAGGAGCATATTTTGGTAGACGATATTATTTGGGCTATGGTCGTTACAATCGAGGATGAGGTTGAGGGTTGAGGGTAACTTTGATTCGGTTGTGGAATCAGAGGGAGGCTGGTTTAGTAGGAGGGGTACGGATGTAGAAGGTCCAGCTTGGGCCATTGTGACGTCTTCACCATCAAAGGCGTCCGGTTTAATATGTAGTATGACTTTCCTAAGAGCCAAGGAAAGCAATCCAACTTGCTTGGAGGGCAGTTCACCCAACTCCTTCAAAAATTGGAGAAGGCCTTCTATTTCCGATATGTTATAGGCAAATTCTCCCTTCAAACTCTGAAGGTAGGCAAGTAATCGAAGCTTAAAACAAAGCCCATCAGTCGCAGTTATCAGAAGAGCCCGTTTACTTACTAACTCCATGGTCCCTTCAGTGATATCGGACTCCTTTGGATTCAAGTTGACTTTGATTTGCTTCCTTATTAGAAGTATTTTAAGGATAAATTTGCCGATTTTTGTTGTAATAACTTCAAAGGAGGGGTCCATTTTAAGAATTGATAGGTAGCATCAGTGGGTAAATATAATTATATAAATTATATACCTCTACAGAACAATGGACAAGGTGAAAGTTGGTATTTGTACATGGCAGAGCAACAAACAAGTTCTTGCGAAAAGATACCAATGGAGTTAGTCGTTATTTGTACACGACAGACAAAACTCTTTGTTGGTCACGAAGTAAGTAGTCAAAAAAAATAGATGACCGTAAGTTCAAGAAAACAAATGACGCTTTGGGTTGTATTATACGATTTGTTACTATACTACTACGCATCATAAAGAAATCGGATGACTACATAGACCGCCTTTAACCATTATCCAAAGGCGGGAGTTAGACTAAAGAAATCAGATGACTTCATAGTACGCCTTTAAACATTATCCAAAGGCGGGAGTAGACTAAAGAAATTGGATGACTTCATAAGTACGCCTTTAAACATTATCCAAAGGCGGGAGTAGACAAGAAATCAGATGACTTCATAATAATACGCCTTAGGGTATTGTCCAAAGGAGTAGTAGACTAAAGAGATCGGACGACAACATAATAACTTGTTTTACGCGATTTCTTAATGCTACTACACCTTTATTCAATGCTTAAAGGGGTGGTTGACTGACATAACCCAGCCAAATCATCATATTTATTTGGCGACTGCTTTACTGTATCTCATTCAAAAATCACTCAATAACCTTCATATTTTGGAAATCTGTTCTAGTTGAATTTTAGACAAATTGTCATGATTTTCAATACGATAATTACATTCTCGTGTATCATTAGCCGTACCCCTTTCACTTTGTTTGTCGCTCTGTCGTGTACAAATAACCACCTTCTCCATTGTTATCCTATTTTGTTGTCGTTCCAACCATTGTTCTATAGTGGTATATTACTTGGTCCCCATCACAAATGTTGATATCCACCTCAAATTCACTTAATCTCACATAAAATGGATTCCGATTTCGCCACCCTAGCTATTGTAAACAAGTTTAATAAACACATCAAGGCAATATTACAACTCAGGGACCAGATCCTGGAGCATCAACAGAAGTCCGACCTCTCTGCTGCGGAGGCAGAGGTGGTAAGTGAAAGGGTTCTTCTGTCCATCATCTTGCTGACTTTGTTCGAAGAAACAATTACATGCCTTCATGAAGACCCTGAAGGGTAGCTATCCAATCAATCAATCAAAACAAATCGACGACCTTGAAGATTTTGCCCAACAATTGGAGGCTCTCACAATGCCATCCAAAGAAGTTGAAGACTTCACCCGGAGTCTAAAGACCCTCATAACAGGTCCGACGCCCGTCGCTAACGAACCTAGGGCACCGAGTGAGCCCGTCGCTAACGAACCTAAGGCACCGAGTGAGCCGGCACCGAGTGAGCCCGTCGCTAACAAACCTAGGGTAAGTGACCTTTTTTTTTTTTCCACTGGTTGTAACTCTTTCTTTTTAAAGTGTTTGAATTGTCGGCGGGGGGGACTCAAGTGCTTGGGATATCCTGAAAAATCAAACGTGTGCATCAAATGTAAGGAGAGTAGGAGACGTTGCATCTTCAAAAGTCAACCTACCCAACCTCAGGAAGATGTAGGTGAACGCAGAACCCTCAAACGAAAGCACCGTTCTCCTTCTCCGCCTCCCGTTGCTTCCACTTCAACCAACCAGCCACCTCTCCGTTCCCCTTCCCTCACTGTCATGACGATAGAGCAACCAGAGAAGGCCATGGATCTCGTTGTCCAAAACACTGTCCTCCGTCAGCAACTAGAATCTTGCAGGGAGGACCTTCGAATTGTTTCCGAGCGACTTCGGTTGTCTAATGAACGCGTTGAGAAGGAGCGAGAAGCTTACAGGACGACAACCAACAATCTCATCCAACAAATTAAAGACTTGAAGGATGGGCAAGGGTCAAAGGAGGCGGGTCATTAGTCGTTGAAGGGAGGCTTTATTGAAAGTATTCCATTGTCAGCAGCAAGTATGTCTTTTTATTTATTTTGTTCATCTAATTAACCCTTCCTTACCTGGCTCCTTATCTTTAATTAGCACTTTTTATATAACTAGCAATGCAAAATAAATATAATGTATCAAACTACTAAGAGTTTTTGAGATAGTGGGAAAATCCCCTTAAAGTACAAAAATGAAGTGAACCATCATTAGGGCACGCCTTTAAACATTGGGTGAAGGCGTGGATTGAATAAGTAAGAAAATGAAGTTAAACAATTAGGCACGCCTTTAAACATTGGTTAAAGGCGTAGATTATGGATAGACATGTGGACTTTTGTCAAGCATTATTTTCTAAAATCACGCGAAAGTCATTTTCCAAAAAAAAAATTAATTATGCGCAGCGTTCGTGTATATACATTAAATTAAAACAAGAAAAGTCCCTTTGTCAAATCAACCCTCCTTGAGCTTAGGCGTTAGTAAACTTGAAGGGTTACATTATACAAGAAAAGTACTCACATCCATACCGTCTGGCCACCGTACATCCCTCATGACTTGGTAGTTGGCCTCACCCATATAGACTTGACTGCCATCATAGATGGAGTCATAGGTATCAATCTCCTCATCAACCCCTGTTTCCTCCATCTTAATAAGTCTGGGGACGTTATTAGTGAGGGTCTTATATAACAATCAATGTTGTTAGTCTTGAAATCTGAAAGAAAACATGACTACACTCACGGTTATGAAGTCCTCGAAGGCTTCGCGAACAACAGCACTATCCAAGTCCCCAGAAGGATGTGCGAGCATCACAGGTTGCTTGGCACAGCACTTGATGATCTCCTCAATTTGACTATTATACCTCATGTGAGAGGCTGATAATCGCTCGTTGAGGAGGATGGCCTCAGGCTTCTCATAGACCATCATCTCTTCATCATACTCTGGGTCAGGGATGCCATCTGGAAATTCGAATTCGGCCTTCTGGTAAAATTCTAGTAAGCTGGCAATATTCTGCCTAAGATCACCAATGTCAGGGTAAGATTGAATCATCGTTTCCCTATACTTTGGGACAATCTCGGCTTCGATATCCGCAAAGATACCGTGGGCTGGCAAGTCTCTACTAGGGTTGGACGAGGTAAGGAACGATCCTGACCAAGGCACTGAGAGTGGCCATGGCAAACCCTCGACATCAATGCGAGATGGCTGAAGGGTCTTCGCATCTGCGACGGAAGTACCACTTCTACACAACATCATTGCATTGTATACCGTCCCACCTGGCCTAAATTCCTCATTATCTTTCCTTGATTTCCAGGCTTCACCTTGTGAGGCGTTAATAAATTTGAACAATAAGCAGGGTGAGGATGCTCACTTTTTCTGGTGTTCGTGAGTTGACGACTCGAAGCTTCATTTGAATCTGTGACGAATTTCTGGATCAAGGATAGGGATGTTAAGGATCGCATGATTAAACATGTCAGCTAAGATAGCCATGTATCCATTACCCATTGTCTCTAACATGATTATATATTATTTACTTACCTTCCTTCGGATCTCAGGGACTTTCCTTCGATATGGGCGCTGGACTTCAAGATACTGCCAGACCAGACCCCAGGCTGAGCGTGCATGGAGGTTGTGCTTGGTGGTTGAAATGAAATAAGGGCCAACTGGAATCAACCACAAAGCAATCTGAAGTGGATAAGAAAGAGTTAGCAATTGATTATTTGAATGTGAAAGACGCCTTTAACGATTGTTTAAACGTGGAAGTAACAAAAATGAAGTGAAACGCCTTTAATTTTTTTTTAAAGGCGTGAGGTTAGATGAAGTTGAAACCGCCTATACAGTGAATGAAGTGAACCCCGCCTTTAAAATGAAACGCCTTTAAATTTTTTTTAAAGGCGTGAGGTTAGATACAGTGAATGAAGTGAACCCCGCCTTTAAATTTTGTTTAAAGGCGTGGGTTAGACCCGCAATGAAACTAGTTAGAGGAATTAAATATGCAATGTCACTAACCTCCTCGTATGCCTTTGCTCTGGCGAGAAAGTTGGCCGCTAAGGCATCCAGCATCTTCGGTGTCAGGATAGGGATCTGTAGACGTTGCTTATGACGATTCATTGACAGGTACCACCGAAGTTTGAATAAAATATTCTTAGTGACCAAGTTTTCCTGGTCTGCTTCATTGACAACGTATTTCTTCATCAAGTCCCGCACCGCATCCCAATAGGGACGCCTCTGTTTGAAATCTTCCTCTCCCTCATCATCCACCCAGTAGCTGAACATCTTCAACCCAATCAGCATCCTACCATTTAATTCGTCCAATTCATCCAACAAGCTGTTAGAGGCCATTGACCAGTCTGGCTCTACTTCTTGACTGTCAAATGAAGCCCAGGTTCTCTTCCAGCAAGTTCTTAACCAATTCTTATCATTAGCACTCTTTTCCCCTTTATTGGTAAGTTGAGTGAACTTTATCCTGCGGGATGGCTCCTCATCCATGTAAAGTGCGGAAGGCGTAAATAGCACCCTAAAAAAATGCGCAGCTTCACTGACGATCTCCACGAAGAGCTACAACAATCATACAACCATAGTTAGAGAATATCTTATGAATCAGAGAAATTCGACTAACTCCACCCCCAGGGTTATGAATCGCTTGAAGGGACCACTTGGAGGAAAAGTATTTTGTATTGAAGAAGCGTTGCCCATCGATAACGCTCTCCAATGCCCCCCAATAGGTGAGTATCAACTCACTTTGCAGGCAAGGCTTGAGGTTATGATCGCTATTGCGACCCTTCCCTGCAATCTCACCTGCGATTTCATCCCTTTCCCCACTCGTCAACGACCCCCCTGTCTCTGCCTCCCTAACTACTCTTCTCGCCTTATACTCCAGGTAGCTCATGGTGGTTTTTTCAGCATCATCTTCCACCCTTCGAACTTCTGGCTTGTTACGGGACAACTCCAATGCTAGTTGATTGGCGTTTGCCCGTAACGTTTCTATGGTAATTAAATAAGAATTAATCTAACAAATCAATCAAGTGTACTTACCTTCATCGTAAAGAATCACCGTCCACTTCCGCAGGCCAGCCTTCTTGGCCTTACACTTCTTCAGCTCCTCCCTAAGCCTCTCCAGCTTAGCTTTACCTTTGCTGCTTTCCCTCTTCTTTGTGTTGTTAATTCTATCCTGTATACCCTTCATCTCCTTATCTACCCTTTCAACAACGATTTCCAGCGCCTTTGTCCTATGCCTACCCCCAGCTGCTGAAAACGACTTGACATCTGCCTCCCCTTTCTCACTCAATACCAAATCTTTGGCTTGGGAAATTTTAGTGATGTCTAAGAGAAGGGAGGAAGGATCAATATCGTCGGGGTTGGCCAGGAGGGGAATAGCGGTCGAATAGCGGTCAGAGTGCACTCCCACTGTCTCCATATTCTGGACCAACTGGTCAACCGCTTTCTTGTTGATGGGTCGTTGGTTGAACTCTCCTTGGTTAATGGGTCGTAGAGGCCTAAGCAAATCGACCCTCGCGAACCCAAATATTGCTCTATTTAGGTTGGAGGTTTGCTCGGCTTCTAAGAGACCATTCATTATAGACTAATATGTTAACTGAGTAGTAGATAAACACTATTACCTTCATTACTTTCGGAGACGTCCTCATCATCTACTACCTCCTGCTCGTCTACCTCGGCTACTTGTTTACCCTTTCCCTTTTTGTCTACATAGAATGGATTGTAACTAATTATCAAAAAAAAAAAAGAAGATATTCACTTACTTTTCGCAGTTCGCGATTTTCTTCGATAACTAGGCTTTGCTTGCTCAAAGCCTTGATGCTCTTCGTCAGTTATAAGCCTGCTAGAAGAGTTGAGTATACACTTTACCTTCAGAATCATCACTCTCTTCACTTCCTGAACATTCTTAATGAATACATGTATAGACCGAAGTTATTTACTTTACCTGGAAGGTAACCCTGTTCACCATCAGATAAGAAGGCATCTGGATCTAAATCTTGGACGGGGACAGGTTGTCTTGGGCGGCTGCCACTTGCTTCTGGCTGGTTGTTGGTAGTCATTGTAATATCTAGATAGTTTGTTAAGTCTAATGTGATTGAGTACTATAGTTAGTTTTCTATTAGATGTAAACAGTTTGCTATTAGAGGTTGGTGAGTAAAGGGTTGAGATTAACACTAGACTTTATTAAGATACGTACAATGGGTGGTGTCTCTCCTTCCCATAGTTAGGGAAATTAGTATCTTAGGTAATCCTGTGGCCAAATCCCGTAAGGCGTGACAAATGATGGAACATATTGCCGTACGAATTTCAGAGGTACACCAAACACACTGGAGGGCCGAAATAACACCCAGAGGATGGAGATTATGGGTCCTAGGACTGAAATCTGGTTTTTTTTTTTCGGAAGATTGAGAAATTCCAGTGGAAAATGGTGTTCTTTTTTTCCTCTACACTTTCATTACATTTTTCATTATAACTTGACTACAAATTGAATCAACTTGAGTACATTCATAGTGAGTGAACTTGTTAGGCACGCCTTTAACCATTGTTTAAATGCGGAAGTAAGAATATTCCTAACCACGCCTTTAAAAGATGTTTAAAGGCGTCAAATATAAACCTGTAAAGAAAGCTTAACACCTTTAACAATTATTAAAGGCGGTAGTGACTACAAATCGAATGACTACGAATGAATTTACAATTAGGACATGCCTTATAAACGCGTCTACCCTTCATTTCATTTTCCTTGCCTATGACTTTAAACATTTCTTATGGCGTAAACAATAGATACGACGATACGACGACTTTTAAGATCTGCTTAAGCAATACTCGAGTCTCAATCTATAATACTTGAACTGAGGAGAATAGGCAGGTTCGAACTCTAAAGCCTTTGGAGTCTTGAGCAGTGATTAAAAACTGCTACACCATAAATGTTATTATAGCTTAAGT
>Ga0193702_1000320_pt1 | contig 18495 bp, 10 predicted proteins | sample U3a1metaG_FD_143060 | JGI IMG/M metagenome (GOLD analysis project Ga0193702, IMG submission 143060) | Soil microbial communities from a riparian zone of the East river system, Colorado, United States - U3a1 | ecosystem: Environmental > Terrestrial > Soil > Riparian zone | place: USA: East River... | reverse complement strand
CCCAGCTCTGTTACCCCTGTAGTAACTTCTGTTTTCTTAAATTTCACTTTGCTATCGCTGTTAGCCACTACTTCAAAAATGTAATACTTGCCTTCCGACCTGATTATGGCATCAACAGGTACGGCAGGAGTCATTTTACTGCCGGTACTTATTAAAGCCGTTACATACATACCGGGGATCAGATTCTTTTGTTCTTTGTTGTTGATTACAGCATGTACAATTACGCCCTTGCTTTCATTTTCAAAAGATTTATTAACCCCGTTGATCGTGCCGTTAATAACCTGGTTATCCTGGTTGGTTAACTGGAAGCTTACTTTCTGACCAACCTTAACCAGCATCAGGTCTTTTTCAAAAACAGTAAGGTCGCAATGAATCTTTGAGTTATCCACCACCTCCATTATGGAAGTGCCTGGCTGTACAAAAGCGCCGGTATTGGCTGTGATCTGACCAACCGTGCCGTTAATAGGCGATAGCACAGGAAACTGGCTGACTATATTTCCATTTGAAATTTTACCCGGTGAAATACCCAACTGTTTTAACTGACTCTCATATGCAGCAATCCGCGAGCCTTCGGCGTTAAAGGTTGCCTGTGCCGATTGAAACGATTTCCCAGTCCCCGCCCCTGCGGCTTTAAGCTGTGTTTGCCGCTCGTACTCGGCCTGCACATAAGTAAAATTACTTTTTGCGGCAAGGTAGTCTTGTTGTAATTTAATCAGGTCCTGGTTTTTGATAGTTGCCAGTATTTGTCCCCGCTTTACCTGCTGCCCTTCGAGCACGCTGATATGGCTGATGATACCACCTGATAAAATACTTACATCCGCTTTATTCTGCGGCGGAACTGCTAATTGACCGTTGGCTTTCACCACGGCATCCAGGTTTTTTTGCTCTATCGGGCCAATAACAATTCCTACTGTTTTCATTTGTTCGGAACTGAGTTCCAGCCCGGCAGATATTTCCTTATTACCGGTTTCTTTACTGCTTTCTTTATCGTTTGCTTTTTCGGAATCACCGGAACATGAAGCAAACAATGTTGCAGTAAGCGCCAGTGCTGTTATTAATAATTTATAGGGTATGGTTTGCATATTATTCTCCTCTTAAAAATTGTAATTGAATGGCTGATTGATTTAAGCGGCTTACCGCTTCTATGTAGGCTAATTTGGTTTGTACAGCTGCAGATATATTCTGGATATATTCAATGTAGCCGATCTCGCCCAAGTTAAATGATACCTGCGCTATCCTTAATTGCTCATCCGCCTGTTTTAAGCCGCCGTCTGTATAATACTGAACCGATTGTTTAAACTTTTGATATTGCTGCAACTCCTGTTCATATTGAAGGCGCACCTGGCTTTGGGTATGCAGGTAATTAGTTTGAGCTATCCTGCCTGATAGCTTCTCCGCTTTTACCCTTGCCCGGTTGGCATTATTAAAGACCGGTAATGCAACCCCAACCTGGATCCCTGCAATCCGCGTACCCGGTGAGTAACCACGATCAATCCCCGCGGGATTAAAACCGGAAACGACTAACTGCTGGTTATAACCTAATGTAAGGTCCGGCATCCCTTTTGATTTTTCTACAGCGATGCGGGCATTGGCTACTTCAATATTTTGCCGTTCGGCATTAACCTGCGGATTATTGCCGGTGCTTATAGAATCTGTGGCGATGCTTAACGCCAGCGGCAATTTCTGTTCCGCTATAATTATCGGTTCACCGGTATTAAGCAATTGTCTTAGTGCAAGTTCATTGCTTGTTAAATCAGCTTGTATACTGATCTTAAGCGCCTGTACTTCCTGGTATTTGTTCCTGGCGCTAATCAATTCAAGGTTGGAGGTTTCACCTGTTTTGAACCTTACTTCGGCTTTTTTCACAAAGCCATTATAAATACTGTCCTGGTAATCAAGGATCCGTAAAGTTTCGCGGTTAAGCAGGTAAGCATAGTAAGCGCTCCGCACATCTCTCACAATTGCTGCCCGGGTTATAGTTCCTGTTCTTTCGGCCAATACGGTTTGCTGGTTGAGCAGCTTTTGCTGATTTTTGTACAATCCGGGCCAGGCTATGTTTTGGGTAATCCCGATCGCATTATCCATATTGCCGCCGCTGGTTGGGTCCTGGGTCAGCATTACCTCTGTTTTAGGGAGATCAAATGCTGATTTTTGCAATGCCCTGGATTGTTCAACTGTCAAGGCTGCAGACCGCAATTGCAGGTTATTGCGCAAAGCTTTTGCAATGGCGCTATCTAACGTCATCGGTTCCCTATTTTGAGCATTGGCAGGCATTTTAAACAACACACTGCCGCCAATAAGTAGTAAAACCAATAAGGTTTTGGGCAGTTTAACGTTACCCGTTGCTTTCCTGTTAAACAACAGGTACAGGCAGGGCAACACAAACAGGGTAAGGAATGTAGCCGTAATTAAGCCACCTATTACCACGGTAGCTAGTGGCCTTTGCACTTCTGCTCCGGCGCTCGACGACAGGGCCATTGGCAGAAAGCCCAGCGAAGCTACAGAAGCAGTCATTAAAACGGGCCGGAGTCGGGTTTTTGTACCCTGCAATACGCGTTCATAAATATTATCCATCCCCTCATCCTTAAGCTGGTTAAAATAGCCTATCAGTACAATGCCGTTGAGCACGGCTACGCCAAACAAGGCAATAAAGCCTACCCCTGCCGAAATACTAAAAGGCATCCCCCGCAGCATCAGCGCCGCAATACCGCCCATTGAAGCCAGCGGAACAGCGGTAAAGATCAGCAGGCTCTGTTTAATGGAACGGAAAGTTACATATAGCAAAACGAGGATAAACAGCAACGCCGCCGGAACAGCGATAGATAGCCTTGCCTTTGCCGCCTGCAGGTTTTGGAACTGGCCGCCGTAAGTTAAATAATAGCCAGCCGGCATCTTTAAGCCGCTATTCAATTTGGTCTGGATCTCATTAACAGTTGTTTCCACGTCGCGGTCTTTTACGTTGAAGCCTACATAGATCCGCCGCTTGCCATCCTCGCGGGATACTTGTGCCGGGGCATCTTTAAAGGCTATATCCGCCACCTGGCTAAGTGGCACTTTGTTGCCTGACGGTAATGGGATCAGTAAATTCTCAACGCCAGAGATATTTTCACGCAGGTTCCGGTTTAGCCTCACCACCATATCAAATCTTTTTTCGCCCTCAAATACCACACCCGCTACACAGCCCGCAAAGGCAGTCTTCAGGATCATATTCACATCACTGATATTTAAACCATATTGCGCCATTTTATCACGGTTATAGGCAACCTGTATTTGGGGCAATCCGCTTACTTTTTCAATATAGGGTTCGCTTACACCTTTTACATGGGCAATTAGTTTGGCTATTTTACCGGCCTGGGTAGCTAAAACATCCAGATCATCGCCATATATTTTAATCGCCACATCCTGCCTGATGCCTGTCATTAACTCGTTGAAGCGCATTTGCATGGGCTGCGAAATTTCAACGTTGATGCCCGGGATAACTTCCAATGCTTCTTCTATTTTAGCCATCATTTCCTCCCTCGTTTTAGCCGATTTCCATTCATCTTTTGGTTTCATAGCCAGCATCATATCGCCCTTTTCCATTGGCATCGGGTCGGTAGGAATTTCGGAGCTCCCAATCCGGGTAACAGCCTGCCTGATCTCGGGGAACTGATCTTTCAGGATCTTCTCGGCTTTGCCAAAGGTTTTTACCACTTCAGTAAGTGATGTGCCCTGCATCATGGATATTTCAACGGTCAGGTCCCCTTCTTCCAGCGTTGGGATAAATTCACCACCCATCCGGCTGAAGGCCCAAATGGAAATTCCGAAAACGATAAACACGGTGGTTACCGTGATAATTTTAGCTTTTAAAATTGCAATCAACGCCCGCTGGTAGATCCTTTGCAGAAATTCGATGATCCGGTCGGAGATATTCCGTTTATGCGTGGTTTGTTTACTTAAAAACAATGCGCTTGCCATGGGCACATAGGTTAGCGACAGGATAAAAGCGCCCAATATGGCAAAGGCAACCGTTTGCGCCATCGGCCTGAACATCTTGCCCTCAATACCTACCAATGATAATAAAGGCAGATAAACGATCAGGATGATGATCTGCCCAAATGCGGCAGATTTCATGAGCTTACCTGCGCTGTCCCTTACCTCCGTATCCATTTGTCCGGGTGTTAATTTGGGGATTCCCTCCTGTTTGTAGCGGCCCGTGGTAATATGATGCACCACGCTTTCAACTATAATTACTGCGCCATCTACAATCAATCCAAAATCTATTGCACCCAAACTCATCAGGTTGCCCGAAACCCCGAAAAGCCGCATCATAGAAAAAGCAAACAGCATGGCCAAAGGAATTACAGATGCTACTACCAAACCGGCTCGAAAATTCCCTAACAACAGTACCAGCACAAAAACCACGATCAGGGCGCCTTCCAACAAATTGCGTTTAACCGTTCCTATCGCCCGGCCAACCAATTCTGTCCGGTCAATAAACGGTTCAATCACCACACCTTCAGGGAGCGATTTTTGCACCTGCACCATCCGCTCCTTTACATTCTGAATCACCTCGCTAAAGTTTTCCCCTTTCAGCATCAGGGCAACCCCGGCAACAACCTCGCCTTCGCCATTGCGGGTTACTGCGCCATACCGCGTTGCGCTTCCAAACTGAACGGTTGCAATATCGCGCATCAATATTGGTGAGCCTTTGGTGTTTTTCACCACAATCTTCCGGATGTCATCCAGGTTTTGCAACTGTCCCAATCCCCTTATAAAATAAGCCTTGCTTTGCTGCTCAATATATGAGCCGCCTGTATTTTCATTGTTCTTTTGAAGGGCCTCATAAATTTCGGGAATGGTTAAGCCCAGTGAATTAAGCTTATCATTATCAAGGGCAATCTCATATTGTTTAACATAACCGCCCCAGCCGCTTACTTCGGCCACACCAACTGTTCCGGCTAACTGGGTGCGCACCAGCCAATCCTGGATGGTGCGCAATTCGGTTGCGGTATATTTATTTTCATATCCTTTTTTGGCATGGATCACATACTGGTAAATTTCGCCTAACCCGGTTGTAATAGGCGCCAGTACCGGCTCGCCAAGACCCGCGGGGATACTATTTTCAGCTTCCTTTAGTTGTGCGTTAACCTGGGCTCTTGCCCAGTAAATATCCACGTCGTCTTTAAATACGATGGTAATAACTGAGATACCCGAGCGTGATATGGATCGCTTTTCAATAATCCCGGCAATATTGGCCATGGATAGTTCTATCGGAGCGGTTATAAACTGCTCCACTTCCTGTGCTCCCAGGCTGGGGGCTTGTGTAATGATCTGTACCTGGTTATTGGTAATATCGGGCTGTGCATCAACCGGCAGGTGATAAACAGAATAAACTCCTGCAAGCACCAGCACCAGCGTCATGATCCCGATAGTTACCTTATTCCGGATAGAGAACGAGATGATCTTATCAAACATAAATGCTAAAAATTAATACGAACACAGATGAACCATGCAATGTGGTATTGCAGGCAATTAAATAATGAAGTTTGTCGTATTAACTTATTTGAGGAGGCTGCCAGATAGCGACACTTTGTTCCCGGATGGCGGCAACGGCATGTTCAGCATACGAACGTGCTATAGTTTGCGTAAATATGGTAAAAACAGTATTTGCAGTTAATTTCCTGGCGGTAGAGCAACAGCTACAGCTGCAAAAAGGCGGGCAGGTTTCCTGTCCGCATTGGTCGTTATCCGGATGGCTTTTTTGAACTGAAGCGTGAATCTTTACCTGGGTGGCAATCTCATTCCTATCCTGGCAAGGCAATAAAGCCAGGAGTACAAAATAGATACTGAATAGAAGAGCCAGGTATTTCATCCGTTGCAAAGGTAAATAATCTTTCCCGGCGCTCAATAAAAAAGAAACTTGTAAATTAGGGAAATCGCGTTTAAAATAAAGCTTTTTCCGTATTGCTCGCTAAGCAAATTTGCAGGAGGCTCCGATGGAGCCCTGTAAAACTTTTAAAAATTGGCTATAAACAGGCCGCTCCTCTGGAGCTTGTTAAATGATTTAATGTTGGTTTTCCACTCCGGAGGAGTATCCTGTTTATAGAAAACCTAAGTATTTCTGCTTGGGCTCCATCGGAGCCTCCTTTTAATGCGTTTGCCCTGACTTATAAATATAATATTGAACTACAACTTACTTAACGGGTTAGGGTAATTATCACTCTGATCTTCCGCTACATTGTCCAGGCATTTAAAATCCTTTTCAACCAGCAAAAACAATCCTTCATCCTGGTACTCAAAACCAACCTTATCAGTCGTTATCCATTCATTAGCCATTGCTTCAGGCATCAATAAACGTTATCCGGTATTTGTAAAAGTTGCCGATAGCTGATCTTTATCATATTGCTGCAAGGCGTACCACAGTGTTTGATTGCCAAAATTGATAGCCTCTTCAATGTATTTTTTCTCCGCAAACGTGTTCACATCCACTTTTGTTAACCTGTAACGCAGTGAATTTCCTTTTATCCGTATTTTCATAATTTAATGGTTTTAATTAACCATACCGGTTACTTCACCTATAATAATAATTGCAGGGTAGGTTAGCTGCTTGCTTTCGGCTATTGCAGAAAGGTCTTTAACCATTCCCCTCGCCGATTTTTGTTTGGGTAACGACGCATGTTGTATAATTGCCGCCGGGATATTTCCTTTACCCGCAGCAATGTACGTTTGGGCAATTTCAACCAATTTCTTCATCCCCATATAAATAACTACTGTCGCGTTGCTTTGGATAGCCAGCTCAAGGTCTGCAGACAGCCGGCCATCCTTCTTTGTGCCGGTTACCATCCAAACGCTTTCGCTTACGGCGCGATGGGTAAGCGGGATATCTTCAAAGCCTGATGCCTGCATACTTGTGATGCCGGGGATAAAATGTGTTTTAATTCCATTTGCGCGGGCGTATATTATTTCCTCAAAGCCCCTGCCGAATATAAATGGGTCGCCACCTTTCAGGCGGATCACTTTTCCTTTTGTAAAAGCAAAATGTTTTATCATTTCGTGAATCTCTTCCTGGGGTGTGTTTTTACCATAAGGCTGTTTGCCAACATATATTTTCTCGCAAGTATCAGGCGCAAGGTCCAAAAGTTCCTTGTTGGCCAAATTATCATATAATATAACATCAGCCTGCTGCAAAAGCTTATGTCCTTTAACAGTAATTAGCTCAGGATCACCCGGACCTGCCCCCAAAACAAATAATTCGGGGATTATGCTGATATTTTTCATTGATTTTTAATTATTTACCTAAATTTTATTGTTTTACGTCTAAATTATTGATTAAAAATTCAAAATTCGTAATTATTGATTCAAAAATATAAAAATTACATGACTAAAATCATATAAAAATCAAATTTGATCAACAATTAATGATAATTAATATGATTTAATTAATAATTTTTTTGTTTTTTGATTTTATTTTTGTAAAATTGCTATTGTAAACGCATTCAAGGTCGCAATTTGGTGCATTTATCGTTTTTAAGCTTTAACAATCTAATAAAATCAATATGCACAAGCCAACAATTGTAGTAGTTGGGAACGGCATGGTAGGTTACAAGTTTTGTGAAAAACTGGTAGCCAAAACGTCAGCGTTCAGGATCATTGTATTTGGCGAGGAATCACGCGCTGCTTATGACCGTGTTCACCTGAGTGAATATTTTAACGGAAAATCTGCAGTCGATCTTTCTCTTTCAACCGAAGCATGGTATGCTGAGCATGATATAGTTTTACACCTTGGCAATCCCGTACAGGAAATAAACCGGTCGACAAAAACCGTACACGCATTGCTTGGCGATACTTTTGAATATGACTACCTGGTATTAGCAACAGGCTCATCTGCTTTTGTACCTGATATACCGGGCGTAGAAAAAGATGGCGTATTTGTTTACCGCACAATTGACGATTTAGAGCTTATCAAAGCTTACGCACCTAACGTAAAAAAAGGCGCCGTGATGGGCGGCGGCCTGTTAGGGCTTGAAGCAGCCAAGGCTTTAATTGATTTGGGGATTAACGAGACACATGTAATCGAATTCGCCCCCCGCCTTATGCCAAGGCAAATTGACTCGGCAGGCAGCGCAATGCTGCAATCAAAACTAACAGACCTGGGCTTAAATATCCACCTCAATAAAAGCACCGCCTATATTGGCGGCTCGCACAAAATAGAAGCACTGCATTTTAATGACGAAAGCGCACTTGCGGTTGATATGCTGGTGATATCAGCCGGAATAAGGCCGCGCGATGAACTGGCAAAACTGGCAGGACTGCATACCGGAACCCGCGGGGGCATTTTGGTAAATGAAAAAATGCAAACCAGCGATGAAAGTATTTTTGCCATAGGCGAATGCGCCTTATACGAGAATATGATATATGGCCTGGTTGCCCCAGGCTACGAAATGGCCGATATCGTGGTTAACCAGCTAACAGGCGGCAGCAAGCTGTTTTATGGTTATGACATGAGCACCAAACTAAAACTGATTGGTGTTGACGTGGCAAGTTTTGGCGATGCATTTATTACCGAGCCGGATTGCCGCACCATAGTTTTTGAAGATACCCATAAAGGCATTTACAAGCGGATAAACCTCAGCACTGATGGCAAATACTTATTAGGCGGCATTTTAATTGGCGATGCCGATGCCTATAATATGCTATTGCAAACCGTTAACAATAAAATGATCCTTCCGCCAAACCCGGAGGACCTTATATTGGGATCAAGGGGCGATGGGGAATCCACAGACGCAGGCGTAATGAGTCTGCCTGACGATGCGCTAATCTGCTCGTGCGAGGCAGTTACAAAATCAGCCATATGCGGAGCTGTTAACGATGGCGCTGCGAATGTTGATAGTATAAAAAAATGCACCAAAGCCGGCACAGGTTGCGGCGGATGTATTCCGCTGGTAAAGGATCTGGTAGCAGGCACCCTGAAAGCCAACGGTGTTTATATTAAAAATGTAATATGTGAGCATTTCGACTATTCCCGCCAGGAACTATTTGACCTGATCAAGATAGGGCAAATAAAAAACTATGATGTTGTGCTTGATCATTTTGGCAAAGGCGATGGCTGCGAGACCTGCAAGCCCGTTGTGGCAAGCATCCTGTCGAGCTTATGGAACGAGGTAATTGTAAAACAGGATACGATCCAGGATAGCAACGACAGATTTTTGGCTAATATCCAAAAGGGAGGCACCTACTCCGTTGTGCCAAGAATTCCGGGCGGTGAAATTACACCCGATAAATTAATTGTAATTGGCACGGTAGCAAAAAAATATAATTTATACACCAAAATAACCGGCGGACAGCGGATTGATCTGTTTGGTGCACACGTAAGTGACCTGCCAGCAATTTGGGAAGAATTAATTGATGCCGGTTTCGAAAGCGGCCATGCTTATGGCAAAGCTTTGCGCACCGTTAAAAGTTGTGTAGGTAGTACCTGGTGCCGTTTTGGCCTGCACGACAGCGTGTCATTTGCAATTGAAATTGAGGACCGGTATAAAGGGATCAGGTCTCCGCATAAATTAAAGGGTGGCGTTAGTGGCTGCGTTAGGGAATGCGCCGAAGCACAATCAAAAGATTTTGGAGTTATAGCCACCGAAAAAGGCTGGAACCTTTACATCTGCGGCAACGGCGGCTCTAAACCGCAGCATGCCCAATTACTGGCTACCGATATTGACAAAGAAACACTGGTAAAATACCTGGACAGGTTCCTGATGTTTTATATTAAAACAGCCGATCCGCTTACCCGTACCGCAACCTGGCTAAATAAAATGGACGGCGGGATGAGCTATCTAAAAAATGTAATTATAAATGACAGCCTGGGGATAGCGGAAAGCCTGGAAGAGGAAATGCAGCAATTGGTTGACACTTACCATTGTGAGTGGAAGGAAGCCATTTCAAACCCCGATATGCGCAAACGCTTCTCGCATTTTATAAACGCACCCGAAGAAAAAGACCCAAGCGTTCAGTTCGACACTATGCGCAACCAGGTAAAAGCAAAAGAGTGGTAATAATTAAACATACGACATGGAAACGTTAACAGAAATAAATTGGATCCTGGCCTGCTACACAGATGATGTTCCTGAAAATGGCGGAGCCTGTATAAAACATGGCGATGAACAAATTGCTATCTATAATTTTACCCGCAGACAGGAATGGTATGCAACCCAAAACCTATGCCCCCACAAACAGCAAATGGCTTTATCAAGAGGCATGATCGGGAGCTCCGGCGAACATTGCGAGCCCAAGGTAGCCTGCCCGTTTCACAAAAAAACATTTTCACTACTTACCGGCGAGTGCCTGAGCGATGATGATGATTGCCAGATAAAAACCTACCCCATAAGAGTTGATGCCGGAAAAGTCTTTATTGGAATAACTTGTTGAAGAAGAATCAAGAAGTCAAGAATCAGGAGTCAAGAAAAAGCACCACTTGTTCTTTTCTGTCTTGAATCTTGATTCTTGACTTCTCGACTCTCTTTTCTAAAGCGCTTCGTCATTTGTAAGCTGCAACAACCTTTGCTTATCGGCAACTTTTATATTTTTATTCTGCAGGGAAATAATCCCCTCATGGGTCAGCTCATTAATCACCCTAAAAACGGTTTCATAAGTGGCGCCGGTAAACGATGCAAGGTCCTGCCTGGATAACTTGACATTAATAAAACCGTCTCCGGTTAAGCCAAACTGACTTTCAAGCAACATTAAAGCCTGGGCTACCCGCCCCTTAACTGACATATGCGCAAGATTCCGCATTTTGTTTTCTGATTCCTGCAGATCCTTTGCAAAAAACATCATCAGCTTATAGGCGAAATCATGATTAACTTTTAAAGTACTTTCAAAAAAGTCCATGTCAAAATAACAAACTATTCCTTCCTCAATCGCCGTTGCCGATACCGGGTAAATAGATTCTCCCATACCCCTATGACCAAAAATAGCTCCGTTATTTGCAAACCGCAAAATAATCTCCTTGTCACTCCCCCACTTTTTATGCACTTTAACATTCCCGCTTAAAACAAAATAGATACCTTTTACCGGGTCGCCCTCTTTAAAGATAACCTCATTTTTTTTAACGTAAAAATTGCTTTTGTGCGAAACAATCGCGTGTTTCCATTCCGGCAAACAGTTTTTACACAAAAAACAACTGTCGGCATTGCACTTTATTAAATTTTTCTTCATTAAAGGGTACTATTTACACTAATCAACAACCAAACTTAACAATAAATCACAATCTCATTACTAATTACAAGTTTTATCATTAATAAAACATATCAATTGATTGTTAAAATCAATTTTAACTAAAATACAGCAGTTTAAATCCTGAATTATAATCATTATTTAGAATCAATACCAAATTAAACTGATTTTTTGTTGTAAAATTCTCATTTTTTCATCAGTTTTTATCATGTATATTATTTAAATCATAAAAATGACTCATTTAGTAATAAAAAATTGCACTTAAAAACGATTTTGGTTATATTTATCGAAACAAATCAAAAAATATCATCAATAAAACATAAAAAAGGCCGCTTATGAATAAACCCTAACATCAAAAAAATAAAAAAGCCCTGCCGGGAGGTCGCATTCCCAGACAGGGTTAAACAGTTTTTATCGCTTTAACAACTAAAAAACCATTTCAAATGTACAAAATTGTATCAAATCAATATACAATTGCTCTAATTGTATTATTTACATCATGCATTTTCTCGTTTTCGGCCTCTGCCCAGCTTTCTTTGTCGGGTCAGCTGCGTACAAGAGGCGAATTGCGTGATGGTTACGGAACCTTAGAACCGACTTTAAATAAAAACGCTGCATTTATCTCCCAGCGTACCCGGCTTACCTTCCATTATAACAGCAGCAAACTTATTTTTCACACCTCATTACAGGATGTAAGGCTCTGGGGCCAGGATGCTTCAACCATTAGCAGCACCGATGGCAACAAGCTGGAACTGCACGAAGCCTGGGCCGAAATTATTTTATCAAATAAAAAAGATACCTCATTTAAACATTCTCCCTTTGACTATTTTGCAATTAAAGTAGGCAGGCAGGAACTTGTTTATGATGATGAACGGCTGCTAGGCAATTCCGACTGGATCCAACAGGGCCGCCGCCATGACGCCATTGTTTTTAAAATGATTGAAGATGGATGGAAAGTTGATCTGGGTGCAGCCTTTAATCAAAATAGCGATGCTATTAATTATAATGGCACCTATTACACTCCCGCTAATGTGCCGGCCACGGTAAAAGATAGTAAAGGTTATTTAGCCAATACACCGGCAGGCTTTATTCCGTTGGTTAACAGCGCAGGTTTAAGCGCTAAAAACGGAAGCCCGGTATTCGCAAATTCACCGGGAACAAATGCGCTGACACAGAATTACAAAGCGCTTGAATATCTGCACGTTGAAAAGCAATTTGAAACCACCAAAATATCGGCCCTGTTTTTAACCGACCAGTTTGGAAAATACAAGCTTGATTCAGTTAAAAATGTATCCGGAACTGATGTTGGCTACATATATGGCCAGCATTTTAATCAAAGCGGTGTAAACACACGTTATACTACCGGGCTGTTAATAAACCCCACATTCGGCAGCAATAACGAATGGGGCCTAAACGGAGAATTTTATTATCAGGGTGGCCGCGACAGGAACGGGCTTGAGTTAAGTGCTTATACTTCAACAATTTCCCTGTTATATAGCCTGCCAAATTTGAATTTAACAGGCGGCTGGGACTATTTATCAGGCAATAATTCATTTTCAACCTCAACAACCAGTCATCGTTTCGACCCACTGTATGGAACACCTCACAAGTTTTGGGGATATATGGACTATTTCTATGCAGTTAGCGGATCGCCAACCGGCGGCTTGAGCAACCCTTTTTTAAAGGTTAAGTACACCACAACTAACAAAAGGTTTTTTGTTCAGCTCGATAATCATTACTTCCTGCTTGCCAGTAGTCAAAAGGACCTTAGCGGTGCGCCGGTTAGCAAATACCTGGGGACAGAATTTGACCTAACAACCGATTATAAGCTCAATAAAGTTACTTCGATTGATCTTGGCCTGTCATACATGGCTGCTACCAGCAGCATGGAATATGCTAAAAACATTACACCCGGCACAGCAAAGTTAAGTCCGTTTTGGGCCTATCTGCAGATAAATATTAAACCAGAATTTCTTAATAAATAATAGATCACCGTATTTAAAATTGAAAAGATCATGGAAAACCAACTTACTAAACTCAATATATTTTCAATAAAAGGCGTGCAAATGCGCACCTTTCATATTACCTGGCTTATGTTTTTTGTTTGCTTTTTTGGTTGGTTTGGTCTTGCGCCGTTAATGCCAACCATAAGGGCCGAACTGCATTTAACAAAAGCACAGGTTGGCAACACCATTATTGCATCTGTTACCGCCACCATTATTGCCCGCCTGCTTATAGGCAAGCTTTGCGATGCCTGGGGGCCGCGTAAAACCGCTATCCGATTGTTGCTGATTGGTTCTCTCCCCGTTTTTTTTGTAGGGATGGCGCATGACTATACCACCTTTATTTTATTCAGGCTGGCTATTGGTATAATAGGCGCTTCATTTGTAATTACACAATTCCACACCTCAATGATGTTTGCACCTAATATTAAAGGCACCGCAAACGCTGTAACCGGTGGCTGGGGGAACCTGGGCGGTGGTGTAACCAATATGGTGATGCCTTTAATATTTGCAGCTATTGTTGGCTTTGGCTATACTAAAGCAGACGCCTGGCGATATGCAATGATAGTGCCGGGAGTAATGATGCTGATCATTGCCTGGTTATATTATAAATATACAAAAGATACCCCCAACGGTAATTATGACGAAATAGGGCACAACGCAGCAGACAAAAAAACAGACTGGAGCGTACTTTCCGACTGGCGCGTATGGGCATTAACCATAGGCTATGCCATGTGCTTTGGAATGGAGCTAACTTTTGATAACGTAGCATCACTGCACTTTGTTGATAATTTTCACCTCAGCCAAAGCCAGGCGGGTTTCTGGGCAGGCATCTTCGGTTTTATGAATTTGTTTGCCAGGGCGCTGGGCGGTATTGTGTCTGACAAGGTTGGCAGAAAATTCGGCATGCGCGGAAAGGGTTTGCTGCTTGCAGGTGTTTTACTGTTGGAAGGTTTAGGGCTTATCCTGTTTGCGCAAGCCGGCTCATTAATGGTAGCTATAATTACCATGCTTTCGTTTGCGCTGTTCCTAAAAATGTCAAACGGGGCTACTTATGGTATCGTTCCTTTTATAAACAGTAAAAATGTAGGCATGGTAAGCGGTATTGTTGGCGCAGGCGGCAACCTTGGCGGAATGATCTTTGGCTTCCTGTTTAAGTCGCAGTCTATAACCTACGTGCAGGCTTTTACCTATATCGGCTTTATAGTGATAGCAGTTTCTGTAATCATATTTATTACAAAGTTTAGTAAACCCGCCCAGGTAAGCGAAAGTGTTACAGCAGATGCAGCATTAGCTGGGGCATAGTTAAAAAAGCATCCAAATGCCGGTAAAAAAGCAAAACATAAACACCACAACCTCCACCTGCTGTTACTGCGGGGTAGGCTGTGGTGTGCTTGTGCATAAGGATAATAACAACAATGTTTTGGTTGAAGGCAATAAAGAGCATCCTGTAAATAAAGGGATGCTTTGCAGTAAAGGCCTTAACCTGCATTACACCGTTAATGACAAAAGCGACAGGCTGCTTTATCCGCAAATGCGGTACAATAAAAACATGCCGATGGAGCGCGTCAGCTGGGATGATGCGCTTGACCGCACCGCTGCCGTTTTCAAAACCTTTATCAGTAAATATGGGCCCGATTCTGTAGCATTCTACGCATCGGGCCAGTGTTTAACCGAGGAGTATTATGTGATCAATAAGCTCATGAAAGGGTTTATCGGCAGTAATAATATTGATACTAACTCCCGCTTGTGCATGAGCAGCGCAGTTGCTGCTTATAAAATGGCGCTTGGTGAAGATAGCGTACCGCTTTGCTACGATGATATTGAGCTTGCCGATTGCTTTTATGTAACCGGTGCAAACCCTGCCTGGTGCCACCCTATTTTATGGCGAAGGGTTGAAGCCCATAAAGCAGCTAATCCATCTGTTAAACTAATTGTTGTTGACCCAAGGGTAACGGATACCTGCAGCATCGCCGATCTGCACCTGCAAATAAACCCGGGAACTGATATAATCTTAAACCATGCTATTGGCAGGGTGCTGATCGAGAATGGTGACATTGATCTTGATTTCGTCACCAATCATGCCGAAGGCTTTGAGCAATACAGTGCGTTGGTGTTTCAAAAAAGCATTGCTGATGCGGCACGGCTCTGCGGTGTAAAAGAAGCTAACATCCGTCTCGCAGCAAAATATATTGCTGATGCAAAGGGCTTTATTTCTATGTGGACCATGGGCCTTAACCAAAGCTCGGTTGGTGTAAATAAAAACCTTAGCCTCATCAATCTGAACCTCATAACCGGGCATATTGGCAAACCGGGCTCAGGCCCACTTTCTTTAACGGGGCAACCCAATGCTATGGGTGGGCGTGAAGTTGGCGGCCTCGCCAATTTATTACCCGCTCACCGTAATTTGGATAACCAGCTTCACCGGGAAGAGGTGCAAAAGTTTTGGGGCGGTGGGGCGATTCAGCCAAAGCCGGGCCTAACAGCCACAGAAATGTTTGAGGCACTGAATGATGGCCGGTTAAAAGCCATTTGGATCCTTTGCACCAATCCCTTAACCAGCCTCCCCAATGTAAGGTTGGCAGAAGAAGCATTAAAGAAAGCCAAATTTGTGGTGGTGCAGGAAATCAGTAGTAAACCCGAAACGCTGGCTTATGCCGATGTAACATTGCCCGCGGCAGCATGGGCTGAAAAAGAGGGAACAATGACCAACTCCGAGCGCCGCATCAGCTACCTGAATAAAATAATTGATGCACCCGGCGAAGCCCTGCCTGATGCAGAGATCATTTGCCGCTTCGCTCAAAAAATGGGGTATAAGGGATTTGACTTTAAAAATGCCGCAGCCATTTATGCCGAGCATGCAAAGCTTACGGCTAAAACCAATATAGATATTAGCGGACTAAGCTATGAGATCTTAAAGGAACAGGGAACAGTGCAGTGGCCCTATAAAAAGAAAGGCCCTGAAAAAGGATCGCCAAGGTTATTTACGGATAAGAGTTTTTATACCCCTACAAAAAAAGCCAGGATCCACCCGGTTGACGACACTTTTTCAAGTGAAATGCCCGATGATGACTTCCCGTTCATCCTTACCACCGGCCGTATTCGTGATCAATGGCATACCATGAGCAAGACCGGGAAGGTGAATAAGCTAAATCAGCATTACCCGCAATCGTTTATTGAAATTCATCCGCACGATGCCGGTTTGCTTCAAATAAATGAAGATGATGTTGTTAGTGTAACTTCCCGCCGGGGCGAGGTAAGGGTAAAGGCTAAAATATCAACCCAGATAAAACAGGGCGTTGTTTTTGTACCGATGCACTGGGGTAAAATACTGGGTAATGACCTGCACCGCGTTAACAATTTAACATCAGACAGGATTGACCCGATCTCAAAAGAGCCTGATTTTAAATTCTGTGCTGTTAATGTGGCTAAATATAAAAAGCCATTTCAGCGCATTGTTGTAATTGGGGCAGGTGCTGGCGCCTATGGCTTTGTAAAATCATACCGAGCGCTTAACCCTGACGATGAGATCACCATTTTTAGTAAAGAGAATTTTCCATTTTATAACCGGGTTATGCTGCCTGATTATATCAGCGGCGAACAGCAATGGGAACAGCTGGTGAAAATGAGGGATGAGGACGAACCGGGTTATAAGATCAGTTTGTTAAGAGGGGTTAGTATTGAAAAAATTGACCGCGCCAATAAGCAGGTAACAGACTCAAGGGGAATAAGAACCAGTTATGATGTGTTACTGATGGCAACCGGAAGCCGTTCTGCCATTCCCAAAAATGTCCCTAATTTACCGGGCATATTTTCAATGCGTACCAGGACCGATGCTGATAATTTCAAAAAGCACCTTCCGGCAAATGGGCATGTTGTAATTGTAGGCGGTGGATTGCTTGGCCTGGAAATGGCAGCCTCGCTTAGAGAAATGGGCATAAAGATCACCATCATTCAGCGTACTTCAAGATTTTTGAACCGGCAGCTCGACGCGCTGGGCAGCCAGCTACTGCACGAAGAAATGGTTGACCAGGGCTGCGATATTTATTATGATGATGAAGTGCAGCTGTATTACGGGCGGTCGAAATTAACCGGGATAGGCTTAAAGAGCGGTCGTAAGATTAATTGCGATGCCATGATCCTTGCCATTGGCACAACCCCCAACCTGGAGATTGCCAAAGATTGCGGGCTTGATTGCCGCAGGGGCGTTACTGTAAATGAGCGGATGCTAACCAGCGACCCGGATATTTATGCCATTGGCGAAATAGCTGAGTTTAACGGGACCCTATACGGCATAACTGCTGCCGCAGAGCAACAGGCCGAAGTGGTTGCAGGCTTTATGAACGGTGATATTGCCAGCTATTATAAAGGCAGCTTATTTATGAACATTATTAAAATTCATGGGTTTGACCTGTGCAGTATCGGGATGCCGGAATGCCCGGATGACAAAGCTTATGAAGAGGTGGTTTTTATTGATAAAGCCAAAAGATTTTATAAAAAATGCATCATTCACCAGGACAGGTTGGTGGGCGCTATATTAATTGGCGATAAAAGTGAATTCCTCGAATACAGGGATCTGATTGCCAACAAAACGGAACTGAGTGAAAAAAGACTGCAATTATTACGCAGCGGCAAAAAAACAGACCCGGTATTGGGTAAACTGGTTTGTAGCTGCAACAATGTTGGAAGCGAAAACATCCGGAATAAAATAGCCGAAGGCTGTAATACCATGAAGGATTTATGCAGTGTAACCGGTGCAGGTACGGGTTGTGGTTCATGCCGGCCTGAAGTGAAACGCCTGCTTGACGAAGCCATGGAACTTGCATTAACCGCGAAAGGAAATTAGGTTATGACAAACAGTAAAGATCATTTAATTAAGATCAACCTGCCAGGCGGCTTTGCATCGGCGGGCGATCTGTATGAAATATTGCTGATAGCAGAAAATGCCGGGGCCTCGCAGATCCGTTTTGGGAATCGCCAGCAGTTATATTTCACTATAAATAATAACAACCTGGAAGACCTGGAAACAGACATGCTGAGGGCCGAAATAAATTATGAAACCGATAACGACCTGCATCCCAATATTGTAAGCTCATACGTTGCCGACACCATATTTAACCAGGAAGGCTGGCTCAGGGAAGGGGTTTATAAAGATATTTTAGATCTGTTTGATTATCAGCCCCGCTTAAAAATAAACCTGGTTGATAACCAGCAAACGTTTATCCCGTTTTTTAGCGGGAATATTAATTTCATTGCTGCAGATACTAATAATTACTGGTTT
>Ga0193702_1000319_pt1 | contig 18529 bp, 7 predicted proteins | sample U3a1metaG_FD_143060 | JGI IMG/M metagenome (GOLD analysis project Ga0193702, IMG submission 143060) | Soil microbial communities from a riparian zone of the East river system, Colorado, United States - U3a1 | ecosystem: Environmental > Terrestrial > Soil > Riparian zone | place: USA: East River... | reverse complement strand
TCCGCCTATTTGTGCTACCGGAGCGCTTACCGCTACTGTTATGCTTTCATGCGGGGCAAGGGTAAAGTAATTGGCTGTCCAGTAGCTTGGCATTACTTCCTCACCGTTTTTCATCAGTTGCGGGCGTATAAAAAATGCGAGCTTATTGGTATTGTTTGTAAACTGCATCGTCCATTTATTTTCGGCAGCGCCTTTTTCGGCTTTTAATACTTTTACGTCAACTTTGGTTGCCGGCAGGTTATTCAAAGCCGTCAAATCATTACCGGGAGCCATCCAGTATGTATTGTGCGATACTGTTTTGCCGGCGGCGTTTATCAAATTCAGCACAACAAAACTTACTCCTTTCGCTTCAATTAACGCGTTTTTCAATTTGATCACTTCTTGTGTACCTTCATCTGCCAGGCCGATATGATCAATTGTAAATGCATTTAAGCGTTTACTGTCTATATCATAAATCTCAGCTTTGGCAGTTAACATGCCTGTTGCATGGTGCATCCGGTTTATTACGGCTGCAGTTGAGTCATTTTGATTAAATTGAATATGTAATGGCTCAACCGCGTTCTGCATAGCATAATAACCAGCATTAGGCTCCAGGTACCAATCATAAATCTGCCACACCACACTTGGCAATGCAGCATTAAGTTTCCACAGCATTACACCGCCAGTTTCGGTCAGCTTATGACCCGCAGCTTCAAAAATTCCCTGGTAACCAACAGCATTCATCAGCTGCATCTTGTCGGAGAAGTTTACCATGGTTGCAGGTTGTCCATACCTTTTCACCATTTCGCTAATGTACAGATCAAAGCGGGCTGCGCCTGTCGCGGCATCATGATATCCCCAGCTATCATTAAGCGGGAAAGGCAGTTTGGTATCCCAAACCAGGTTAGGAATAGTTTTAGCAAGCGTGGTATATGGCGGTTGCGAAGGTAGGCCTGTTTCATCTTTAAACACCCAGTCGCCGCCGACATCAGCTTTTTTGTAATATACCTTCGGGTCTTCCCATTGATACGGACCGCCGCTGTAAACGCCTGATGGCTGGTCGTCAGGCCACGAGCCTTTCCACCCTTCCGGCAGTTTGGCAAAGCCTGATGAGCTTGGGATATATGGCCTTGTACCGTCAAGGTTAATAATATCATCACGCATGGCATCGTAAAGCTCCTTTCGGGCATGGCCTTCGTTACCGCCAGTCCAAACCAGTAAGCTTGGATGGTTACGAATGCGATAAATAGTGCTCTTTACGTTTTTATTGAATATGTTACCTTCCAGCGGCCAGTCTGGCGAACCTTTAAACTCTCCTTGCGTATCGCCGGTAATCCAAAAGTCAGACCATACCATTTCACCGTATTTGTCGGCAGCATTCCAGAAAGCATCCGGCGGGGTAACCCCCCCACCCCAAATGCGCACCAGGTTTACGTTGGCATTCCGGCACAGGTGCATTTCATAATCATAACGGGCCGAGTCGCGGTTCACCATCATATCAGGTACCCAGGCGCCGCCGTTAAGGTGCACCCGTTTGCCGTTTACATAAAACTCGCGGCGGGTAAATTTACCCACCATGGTAGCTTTTGAGCTAACCGTACGGATTCCAAATACAAAGGAGGTATCATCGGCAATGCCATTAACATCAGTATATTGCAGGCGGATGCGGTATAGGTTTGCCCGGCCATAGCCGTTTGGCCACCATAAATGAGGTTGCCTGATAATCAGCTGACTCACTTTGGCAGCATCCAGGTCAACCACAGTGGCGCCGCTTGCTGCAACACTTACGTTTTGAGAAAATTGAACAGGGAGGCCTGTAAAATTCTCAGGCTTTATACTAACAGTGAGCTTACCGCTATTGGCAGCTTCACTGTGGTTTGACAGGGTTAAGTTCAATGACAGTTTAGCCACACCCGTATCGGGTAAATTAGGCAAATTAGTTACCAGCTTGGGGCGACCAATTGTAACTGCACCTGTTGTACGCAGGTAAACCGGCTGCCAAATGCCCATATTACGATCGCGTACCGGCGGGATCCAGTCCCAGCCAACGGAACAAAGCATGGTTACGTTTTTACCGATGTCGCCTGTTGGACCGCCATTTTCATAAAACGGGCCTAAAGCTTTTAGTTGCTCTTTTGCGGGATAACCTGCATAATCCAAAGGATAGATCTTAACGGCCAGCGCGTTTTCGCCGCCTGTATTAATTGCATTGGTTACATCCAGGTTATAGTCCGCGAACATTCCGGCCATCTGGGTGCTGTCAGCTATTTGCTTGCCATTAACCCATACTGCTGCACGATAGTTTATCCCTTTAAATATCAGCTGGAAATGACGGCCTTTATCGCCGGCGGGTACTTTAAAAGTAGTGCGGTACCAATAGGGCTTTTTCCATGGGTTCGGATCGTTTGGCAAATGGCTGTATTGCTCCAAATTATACTCTTTATTAAACTGATCAGATGCATCCGGGATCAGCATATTATTTAAACCCTGGTAAGGATCGGGATAAATGTGATTGGCAACCAGTCCCGTTAGCACGGTTGATGGTACCTTAACCGGAAACCAATACACCGGCGAACGATATTGCGTATTTGAAAGCTGCGTACCATCAGCGTTGATAAGCGCCGAGGACTGCAGATCGAAATTAGTTAGCTTAACCTGTTTTACACCTGCATTTTGTGCAAATAATGAAGCCGGTAAAATTGCCAGTGAGATAAGGCTGAGAGCAGCCATGGAGATCAATTTTTTCATCAGTATAATTAATTTAAGCCGGGGACAATGGTATTCCTGCCGGTAAAATTTATAGCGGTAAAGCTAACTAACTAAAGCTAAGGGTAAACTGTACTAATTTACCCTTTTATTATACTATTTTGAATTGGGGGATATTTTATTGTTAAGCCGACCGGCATTGTTTCTTAATAAAATTATCGGAGTAAATTTATCCCAACTTTTTTGCACCCCTTTTTGATTGATCAAATCACGCCCGGGAACGGCAAAGTTGCCCAAAATAACATCAGGGTAACCATCATTATCAATATCGGCCACCTCCATTGTAAGCCACCTCCCTTCATCATTCACTGGTATTTCATGTGCCTTAAATTCATTGGGCTTTGTTTGTTCAAGATACATGAAACCTTGCCCTGGGTTACTTTTAAAATCAGGGAAGTAAGCAATAGTTGCGATATCGAGATCGCCATCATGGTCAAAATCAGCGGCAATAGCCTTTGATGAACCGTCGATATGATAAAAATAGGTTTGTTTAAACTTCCAGTTGCCCTGGTTAGTAAAAATATATACCCCATGATAGGGTTTCAATACAGGCGAGTAATCACTATTATCCCCACAGGTGTACAATATATCAGGCTTGCCATCATGATTAAAGTCGACTAACTGAAAGCTGCTGGAACCATATATAGGTGGAAAATGCAATATATTCTGCGTAATAAATCCGCCTTTTTTATCATTCAAAAACATCCAGATCCCTTCGTCGGCCTGGGCAAAAAGACACATCAGGTCAGGATAACCGTCATTGTTAAAATCTCCCGTTATAATTTGCTCGCTTCCCGGCACAGCCCTGATGATCTCTTTTTTGTAATGATGATCTTTTTGTTGCGTAAACAAGTATAGCCCCCCAATATTACGCCCGAACCCACAAGTAGCATAATCAAGCAGCCCATCCTTATTAAAATCTGCCGATACGGTTTGCACCGGCCGGGGTAAGCTATCTGCCAAAACCACCTGCTTTGCTCTTGGCTTTGCATTAAGGTTAACCTCAACAAGTGTCCCTTTTAATAAATCATTAGGGATAAGCATGCCAATACAGGTAATGGCGGCAAGGCTTATATTTTTATCCCTCGTATAAAAGTTTGCTCCTGCCGCTGGCGAGGGCATTTTGGCAACTAGCTCGGGTTTAAGATCGGCATCCCACCTGTAAAGATTGTTTCGTAAATCTCCGCTGTATAACTTTTTGTCTATGGGATTATAAGCCAGCATGGTTGTATTGGCATCGTCGCCTGCGGCACGGCTTACATTTTGAGGCTTTTTTAAACTAAATATGGCCCAATCGGTTACTGACTCAACTTTGGGTATAACCAGTTTTTCGGGTGCGGCGCTTTTGTAGAAGGCCGAGATGACTTCAAATTCAGGAATTGAAATTGTCGACTGTGTGGTAAGCCCGTAGCTATCAAAAACTTTCTCAAGCTTAAATTGCAGGGCCATAGCCGGTAATACCCCGGTTTCCCATGTGTGCTTGTCAAGCAACGAAGGGTCAGGATATTGATGGCAACCGGTACAATATTTTTTGGCCAGCACTTCACCATTGGCTACTTTTTTTTCTTCGTCACTCCTAAAGTCGATCACCCTGAAACTTTTCAGAACAAAAAAAGCCGTAACAGAAAAAACCACTAAAATTACAAACAGATATTTTATAAAAGGGTTACCAGCTTTATTCATCAACAATCTCAGTCACAATTTTATCAACCCAATATCGGGTAAAACTATTTTTTAAAGTTATTTTCCAATACAATAAAGGGCAGGTTTTTATCCCAGAATGGCACCAGGCTCCGCTGAAGCACAAAACCTGAAGCGTAGTTGCCCAATATGATATCAGGTTTTCCGTCATTGTTATAATCTCCCACATCCATGCTAAACCACCTTCCATATCTGCTAACCGGTATGGTATGCGGCTTAAAGCTAAAAGGCTTATCCTGTTCAAAATACATACAACTTTCTGCCGGGTTGTTTTTTAAGTCGGCAAAAAAGGCAGTAGTTGCAATGTCAAGGTTGCCATCGCCATTAAAATCAGCAGTCACAAATTTTGTACAACCATTTATGGGATAAAACCATTGCTGCTTAAAATTCCAGTTACCTGTATTTTTATAAACATATAATCCATGATACGGCTTTAAGATCCGCGAATCGGTAAAGTTATACCCGCAACTGTAAATTAGGTCAGGGTTTCCGTCATGGTCGATATCAGTAAGCTCGAAATCTGTAGATCCGTACACAGGGGGGAAACGCAACAGGCTTTTTTCTGTAAACCCGCCGTGCTTGTCATTTAAAAATAAAGTTAAACCTTCATCACCTCTTCCAAATAAAATCATCAGGTCAAGCCAGCCATCTTTATTAAAATCACCCGTAATTGCTTTCACAGCACCAGCCCTTTCGGTAATATTTTCCTGTTTAAAAGTGCGGTCGGCACCTTGTTTAAACAAATACACACCGCCTTTTAAGTGGCCCTGGCCGCAAATTACCCAATCGGTTAATCCATCTTTATTAAAATCGCCGGGAATGGCTTGCATCGGGCGGGCAAGTTCAGAAGCAAACACTGCAGGAGTTAAATTTCCTTCACTTAAATTAACATTCATTACTTTCCCATTCGGGAAATCAATCGGGTCAAGTCGTCCTATACATGAAATCACACCGCTAAACGCACCATTTTCGCCCTTAACAAAAGAAGCATTTACAGCAGGCGACGGTAGTTCAACAGACCTGTCAACCTTTAAATTACTATTCCATTCCTGCAATACATTCGTAACAGCATCTGCGGTATATAATTTATGGTTGTATTGGTTAAAAGCAACCAGAGTAGTAAATGAACCCTTATTTGAAACAGCGGGCGTTTTTACACTAAATCCAGCCCAATCATTAACAGCCTTAACGGGTGGTTTAGCCGCGGGAAGCGAGTCGGGGGCCATCTTTTTATAATAGGAAACAATATCCTGCCACTCCAGTAAAGTTAGCCCTGATGTATCTTTTTTAAAATATCCGTCAAGATATGGGGTCATACCTAAATAAGGGCCCATTAACGGTAAAGTATGGTATTTCCATACATCTTTGGTAAGCGCATTTGGTGGTACAAGTGAATGGCATTTGGTACAATGTATTTGGATCAAATTTTTACCATCTGCAATTGCATCCCCGGTTAATGCATAGCGTTCATTTGCCTTGTTTCTGCAACCGTTAAGTAAAATGCTACCTGTAATTGCCCCAATTATTAAAAATAAAAAAGAGGTGAATAAATAAGTTCTTTTATAATTCATATCGGTTTATACATTCAACTTTAATTGGTCAATTTTAATTTCTGCCAAATAAATTCCGCCATTTGTTTCCCCTGGGCGGCACCCATTAATGAGCTGTTGAGGTAGTGGATCCCTCCATAGTAACGGCTCATGGCAGTTTCTTCGGCTGCCAGTGAAAACGATTTGAAATGCCGTTGCATCCCAATATAGTGCAGATCGCTTGTGTCCTGGAACTCAAAATTATCCCCAAACAAATGGGTGAGGGTTACCGCTGCGGCAGCACTTATTGTTGAGTGCCCGGCAGTGTATTCAGGAAAAGGAGGAGTTTGCAGCAAAGGGAGCCAGTTGTGGTCAATCTTTTCATTTATATTGGTTACCGGCCGTGCATAGCTGTATTTATATTTTACTTCCCAGCAGCAAATAAACGCATCATATAACGCAATTGAAGTTAGTGCATAAGCCTGTGCCGTTTTAACCCCGTTTGCTTTGGTTTTCTTACAGGCAATTTCAGTAATTCCTATCCAATGCCCGCCTGGGGTAATCTTTTTATCGGCAAACATTAAGTGGCCGTTGTGTTGTATTACAAAGGGGTTATCATCCCAAAATTTGGCTATTTCAATCTGCTCCTTAGTTAAGTTTTTATTGGTATTGTATACATCAGTGTATTGTTTAACAAATGCGCTGTTTTTATCTTCGCTGTAAGGCGGCGGCGGTGGCGGCGAAAATTGTGAAGAGGTATCAATGGCAAATGACTTGATAGTTCCCCAGCAAAACTCAACGCCATCCATATAATCCGGATGTGTAGGTCGCTATTTAGCCGTGCTGTTCTCGCCCAGGTATTTAGGTTTCCCCCTCGATTGCGGGTAATTATCAGTTTTTGATCTCGTTAAAACAAGGTTGCCTATCTTTTCACCAAAATCAACTGAACGGGCATATGTTGAATCGTCCAGGTTATCTTTATACATCGCATACACCTTGTTCTCATACTTTTTAAGGGTGTCTATTGAAAAGGTGATCTTGTGGGCCACAGTAAAAAAAGCCTTTGTAGCGGCCAGGGCAAAATTATATTGCTTTCCTTTTTGCGGTTCAGGCGGTTTTCCAAAGCCTTTTAGCTGGGTAATAATTGAATTATATTTCGGATCGGCATAGCGCATGGCTTCGTATGAAGCAAGTGAGGTATACCCATAAATACGGCTTGCTACAGGCGGCGTAAATACGTCATAAATAATTACCTGCGTAAGCTGGTTCATATTATTTTGCAGCACATCCGCATCACTTACTAATGCAATTTTTTGTTTGTTGGCGCAACTTGCAACAAATAAAAAGCCTGTTAAAACGACCAATAATTTAAAGTATCTCATAAAAAACAGTATTAATTAAGCGAAATATTTCTTACGTGGCCATAACTGTCCGTTATGGTAACTGATTCCATTGTTTGATCAATATTAAAGAACCTTCCGGATTGTGACAGAAAAGAGGTTCCGTTATAAAATTCCTGCTTCCCGGTTTTACCATTTTTATATTTTATGGTGGCAAACAGATCCAGGGGCTTTAATTGAACCATATGAACAGGTCTCTTTAGCTCAAATATTTTCATCACATCCTTGTTTTGGGTAGCCGCAAGCAAATAATTTCCGTTTGCGCCCCTTAATTTCACCAATGCTTTTCCGTCGCCGGGGATGTATAACCCGCTTTGCAGGATAGATAAAGGTTTGAAGTTCCCTTTTCCATCACCTTTAAGCATTAATCCGTTAAAGGCATCGTATCTTCCAGTTCCCACTTCGGTACCATAATCATTCCCGCTGATTGCGATATCAAGGTTTCCATCGCCATCAAAATCATCTACTACCATACCGTCAAGCTGCGATGTTTGTGCCTCAATAGGCAGAGGTGTCATTGTAAATTTACCGTTGCCATTATTTTGCAGATAGCATGATTCCAGCATGTTTGCTTTTAACCTTACCGCACCTTTACGCATTTCAGGCGTAATTACAGAATCCATTGTGGCAACAGCAAATGATTTATAATTCTGGAATTTTACCCGCATGCCGATCATTTGCTTCACAATATCGTCACGGGTTTGGGCCGGAAATTCTTTTAGCTCTCCATCCTGGTCTTTCAGATAAACCGAAGGGAAAGCATCATAGCTGCCATTATTATCAAAGTCTTTAGCTGTAATGTAAACCGGGTATTTTTCTGATGCCTTGTAGAAAGTATTTAAACCTGTATTACCCACTATGTAATCAATTTTACCGTCGTGATTAAAATCACCCGCGGTTATTGTGTTCCACCATCCGAGCTTATTGCTGATGCCGGTATTTGCAGTTACGTTTTTAAATACGCCATGATCATTTTTTAAAAATGTAACAGGCATCCATTCGCCGGTAAGGATCAGGTCAGGCCATCCGTCATTATCAAAATCACTAAAAATGGCATCGCAAACCAGGCCTATGTTTTCAAGGTCTTTAGCTGCGTTAGCAGTAACATCGGTAAATTTAACATGCCCGTCTTTACTATCGTTACGCAAAATCATACTCGACACCGGTTTTGGATAGCTCCATGGTTCAACCCTGCCTGATACAAACAGATCGAGTTTGCCGTCCTTGTTATAATCAATTGCTTTTACACATAATTTGCTGGTCAAATTTTTAGGTAGTGCATCTTCCTGCAATTTAAAATTACCCTTACCATCATTTATATAAAGCCTATCCTGGTAAAAAGGTGACTGTGGCGCCTTTTCATATCCTCCGCTGGCCACATAAAGATCAAGGTCGCCATCGCCATCTGCATCAAACAGCAGCAATCCCTCATCTTTGAATTGATTCAGCGTACTTTTTTGCACGGCAGGTTCCAGATTGCGTTGAATAAATTTGCCATTTGCCTGTTGTAAAAGTAACTGTGCCGGATACCCCGATGTACCACCAACTACCATATCATCATAACCATTGCCATCAATATCACCAACTGCTACTGCAGGGGTATATTGCGATAGTTTATGAGGCAAAAGTTTTTGTATGTTAAAATCAACCATATCCTCCTCTGTATGCCTATAAGTAACACCTACTGACCTGGTAACCTCGCGGAATAAGGATTTGTTATTAATTACAGGCATGTTAAACGTATAGTTTTCATGCGCATTTGCAATGTCAACTTTAAGTGCCTGGTTAGCTTTAACATTATGAATACTTTGTTTTTTACCATTTTGCCACCTGATAACAACAGAATCAAGCAAGGAGTCTTTACCGAGCCCGAAATGAGCAATATTTTGTATGGTTGATAAGTACCCTCTGAAAGGTGTATTCTCATACACCTGGTGTTTGCCATGTCCGTAATAAATATCGGCCCACGCGCCTATTCCGTTTTTGTTTTGCTGGCTTCCCTTAAATTGCACCTGTAAATAGTTGCTGCTCTTTTTATCAGTTTCGCGCGAACTGTTTTTATAAATAAAGGCTTCGTCATCAATATTGTTGATCACCATATCCATATCTCCGTCATTATCCAGGTCGGCATAAGCCGCGCCATTTGAAAATGAAGGTTCACCCAGCCCCCAACTCTTCGTTACATCTGCAAACTCCAGGTTGCCGCCGTTTTTAAAGGCATAATTAGGAATCTTAACTATTGGAATTTGATCAAGGATCTGCTTTTTGCTTGCAATTAAATAGGCTTCTGCCCTGAAGGTTGTAAAATCATGATCGGTAACATCGCGTGGATAACCATTGGTTATTACAATATCCCGGTAGCCGTCGTTATCAAAATCGGTAATTAAAGGGCACCAGCTCCAGTCTGTTTGCGCTGTGCCGCTTAAAAAGGATGTTTCGCTAAAGGCAGGATCGCCGATCGAGTCATTCTGCCCAACCCTCGGCCCCTGGTTAACCTGTAGTGTATTGCGGTTATATTGAAACTGGTAATTGTAAAATTCAAAATTTTGGTAGATCTGGTAGGTATTTGACCCCATGAACATTTTGCGCCTGTAATTGTCTTCAGGGCTCATATCCAGCTCAAAAACATCAGCAAGGCCATCATTATTTATATCCTCAACATCCTGCCCCATTGCGCTGTTGGCGGTATGTTTAAAATACTGACGTGTTTTATCGGTAAATGTACCGTCGTGGTTATTAATGTAGAGTATGTTATTGGTTAAAAAATCATTGGTAACATAAATATCTTTCCAGCCGTCGCGGTTAATATCAACAATACTGGTAGCATGTCCGTATCCTTCAATTAATATCCCGGCCTCTTTTGAAACATTGTGATAAACGCCATGCTTCAAAACAGGGTCCCAGTCATTACGATAAAGGCGACCGGTACTTTTTTTCGACCCATCTTTAATAATGGGCCTGAAACTGCTGGTATTTTCATTTGATTGCGCCTCGTTAACTGTTAAGTACATATCAAGGTCACCATCATTATCATAGTCAAAAAATGACGCCATGGTTGAATGTACGTTTATATCCAGGCCGTATTCTTTCGCCATTTCTTTAAAATGAGGAACGCCGTTTTTATCAACTCCCTGGTTCACATAAAGCAGGTTACGCCTTTTTAGCGAATCATTGAGCAAAGTGTAACAAACATACATATCCATTAAGCCGTCGTTATTAATATCAACAACAGCTACTCCCCTGCCCCAGCCGCCCGAACCGGCTACACCTGCTTCTTTGGTAACATCATCAAACTTCATGTCGCCTTTATTGAGGTATAGCTTATTTGAAACGGCATTCCCCACCATATAGATATCCTGCAGTCCATCGTTATTAAAATCACCTATGCCGACACCTCCACCATTATAAATATTTAATTTATCTAAAGGGTTGATGGTATCATTTTCAATAATTGTATTACTGAAATACACGCCTGAATGTGAAGAAGGCACTTTTTCAAATAAGGTGTGTTGCTTACATGAAAATAACAACGCTGCCATGCAGCAGAAAAAAAAGTAGCGAAGAAATTTCATTTTTTAATTTACGCTAATGTATAAAATAAAAAAGAGGTGGAGATAAATATCTCCACCTCTTTTTAACCATAATTAACTATTAATAATTAGGATTTTGTTTTAGTTTTCCACCTTCAGCGTCAATTTGTCCTAAAGGAATAGGCCAAAACTCATCCCTGCCAGCAGTAAATTTTGCAGTTTTAAGTACCGGGTTATCAATACGGTTATCAGCTTTATAATATGCGTTTAACACACCAGCCATATACCCTGTACCCATAGGGCCTTTGGTAACAGCATCCATGCGTTGCAGATCAAAGAAGCGATGACCTTCCATGCCCAGCTCAATCTGCCTTTCAGCCATTAGCGCAGCACGTGCATATGACTGACCGTTTGCTGAAAATTGGCCGGTATATAAACCCACTTTATAATTAGCAGCAGGTGTATTGGTAAACCCTTTTGAAGGATCAGCAGCAGATACATAAGTATGTACCCAACCGGTCGGATCTGCAGCTCTTGTCCTTACCTTGTTTACATCAGCTTCGGCAGCAGCCAAAGCATTGGTTTCTATTTCACACTCAGCACGCCATAAAATAACATCGGCAAAACGGATGATGTTATAGTTATTTGCCGAACCCTGGTTAGTAGCCCAGGTACCAAAGTTATCAGTTGTTGCGTCCTGAGCAGCGTGATAGAATGCATTTTTCTTCGGAGTATACGGAACCACGTCACCACGTGTCCATGGCTCGCCACCACAAATTCCCCAATCTAAATATGGGATCCCTCTGCGGCCTACAGTCCAGTCGAGGCGTGAATCTACTGCTTCAGTAGTAGGAGTGAACGCGCCGCCTGGACCTATACCATGGTCATTCTTCAGGTTTACAACATCATAAGCTGGAAATCCTGTAGCAGCATCTATCTGGAACATCGGTAAACCCTTGGCATCAACTTTAAATGCATTGGCTAAGTGATATGAAGGCACATTAAATCCGCAGCAGCCGGTATAAGTACCGCCACCAGGGAAGTTCAATACATCGCCGCCATTGTCGTTCTGACCGCCTGATCCGTCTTTTACCGTCATTTGAGCGGCAAATACCGATTCAGCACTGTTTTTTGTAGAGGCATTGAAGTTATTATTGTAAGGTACCAGCGCATACTTTAAACCGGTTGCCGTAGTACCGTTGTTAATCAAGTCTGTTAACAGTGGCAAAGCTTTGTCATACTGGTGGTTATATAAATACGTTTTTGCTAAAAATGCTTCAGCAGCATAATAGTTGGCACGTCCGGCTTCGGGTTGTGTTTTAGGCAATCCGGCCATAGCAGCCGTAAAATCAGCTGCAATTTTGTCCCAAATCGGGCCTGTATTAGGCACATTATAGTTGCCGGCTGCATAAGTTACGGTTTCATCAACATAAGGCACATTATTCCATATTTTAGCAAGCTCAAAGTGATATACCCCACGTAAAAAACGGGATTCGGCGATAGCAAGTTTGCCTGCTTCTGCTGATTCGGAACCATCTTTAACCAAAGGCACTTCCTGTATTACACTGTTAGCACGCTGAACACCGGCATAGCAAACCTGCCATTTAGATGCAAGGTATCCGTTATCCAAAGTAATACCAACGTGTTCTTCAAGTACCTTTAAGCCTTCAGGGCCCTGGTCATCCGTTGATGAGCCTTTGTAAGCATCATCAGCTCCAACGCCACCATATACCCAGTTGCTGATACCTGAACCGTAGTTAGTACCAGGCTGGCCTTGATAATAACCGTCTAATAAGGAGTAAGCTCCTATTAATAGCCCATCTACACCCGCCTTATTGGCAAGGGTTGATCCGGCAAGCACCCCGGCGGGAGTTTTGTCCAAAGTTTTTTTACAGGAATATGCCACTGTAAAAAGAACTATTATGGCCGGAGCAATAATTTTAAAATCTAATTTTTTCATAACACTGTTATTTTTCTTTATTTAACAATTAAAATGTCAGGTTAACACCAAGCGTATATGTTCTTTGATTGGCAGGATATGCTCCATAATCAACACCGAATGATGCGCTCTGCTGAGGATTTGCACCGCCCTGGTTAAGGTTATTGATTGAAGGAACTAACTCTGGATCTAAACCGGTGTATTTGGTAATAGTAAACAAGTTAGTACCCTGAACATAAACATGTAATTTGGATACCCCTACTGATTTTAACACGCCCGGGTCAAAATTATAGCCTATTGAAGCTACGCGGCATTTTAAAAACGAACCGTTTTCAATATAGAAAGTGCTCGGAATAGTATTGGCAACGTATAAACCCTGCTGGGTTGCTCCTGGGTTTGTTATTGAACCAAGCTCAGGGTGCGCGGGATTGCTGTTAATTGCCGATTTAGTCAGCAGGTCAACATTCTTACCGCCCGGAAAGCTATGGTAAGTATCTGTCCAGAACTTTACATAGTTAAAATTCTTATTGCCTTGTGAACCATATAACACCATTGAAAAGTCAAAACCTTTATAGGTGGCGTTAAGATTTAAACCATAGGTAAAATCAGGGTTGGGGTTACCGATGAACGTGCGGTCATTAGCATCAACCTTTCCATCGCCATTCACATCCTTATAGATGTATGCTCCAGGAAGAGCACCTGAATAACTTGGAAGACCCGAAACAAGTTTTCCATCAGTGCCATAAACACCAACCTGGGAAGGATTTTGGTAAATGCCCTGTACCTGGTAGCCATAGAATTCACCTATAGGCTGCCCAACTTGTTCCCTTACGAAACCACCAATACGTGTACCTGTGGATACGTCAAAGTAACCATTGTTTACAGGAATAGCTGTAATTGTGCTCTTATACGTAGTAATATTTGCTGCAATATTAAATTTGAAATCACTACCGATCGCATCGTGATAATTAACAGAAATATCAAAACCTTTATTTTGTACGTCGCCTGAGTTTACAGTTGGGGCACTTGCACCTCCAACAGTTGCAGGCAACTGAACAGGGAACAATAAACCACTAATTGATTTTTTATAATACTCAATATTCAGATCCAGGTGATTAAACAAGGAAGCATCAAAACCAATGTTAAGGATCTTATCAGTTTCCCATGTTGTAAACGGGTTACCGATACCTGTTTGAGCATACCCCGTTGAGGTACCGCTTAAGCCCCCGCCAATACCGTAAAAAGTACTGCCGAAACCATAATTGTAGGTATTTATAGCATTTGTACCTGTAATATTGCCATTGCTACCTGTAGAACCATAACTGCCGCGCAGTTTAAGGTCATTTAACCAGCTAACGCCTTTCATGAAATCCTCTTGTGAAAGTCTCCAGCCCAATGATATAGAAGGGAAAGTACCCCACTGACGGCCAGGGAAAAATTCTGAGTATCCATCACGACGGATGGTAGCACCCAACAGGTATTTGTCAGCATAGCTATAATCAACCCGGCCGAATATAGATTCAGTACCGGTCGGCTGATAAAGGTAAGTGTTATTGCTTAAGTTTATTGAACTTGGCAATGTAGTAGCAGCAGTTGTAAGGAAATTAGGATCTAATGTAACAAAGTTTGTTGCATATACCCCTACCTGGCGGCCACCTGTGTTTTTAATTTCGTATGCTGCAAAAGCGCTAATGTTGTGCTTGCCAAAAGTTTGCTTATAGGAAAGGCTGTTGGTAAAGTTGTAAGTAAAAGAATAACCTGAAACCTCGGTAAACGCGTTAGGGTTTGCATGCGGTTCATAGTTTTCGTATGGATTATAAGTGGTATTGTAATAATAGAAATTATTAGAGTTTCCACCGAAAGCGCTACGTGCTGTAAAATGCTTAAGGAAATCGGCCTCTGCAAATAAAGTTCCCTGCATGTTCCATGAATGAGAGCGGTCATTAATCTGCCTTTGCTGTATAGCAACCGGGTTAGCTGAATTACCCAAAGGCTCACCACCCGGGCCATCATAACCACCACCATAATTACCGGCGATATCATAAACAGGTATAATTGGCAATGTACGGTAGGTTTCAGATATACTGCCGCCTTCCCCTTGTTGGCTGCCTGAATAGCCGCCATTATTATCCCTGTAAAACGCATAACCGCTTTCACCAAAACGAACTTTGTTATTCATCAGGCTATAGGTGTTGTTAACACGTAACTGGTAACGTTTTTCATACGTATTCAATAAAGTACCTGTCTGGTTTAGGTATTGTAATGAATACAGGAAAGTACTTTTATCAGTACCGCCGCTGGCTGTAACGGTGTGACTTTGCACTGGTGCAGCTTTAAAAATTTCATGAAACCAATCAGTACCGGCCTGGTTAAATTTTTGCACTAAAAAGTCATTATTAGGATTCACCGGATCGAAAAAGTAGTATTTTTCTATAGCGGGATCATTGGTTACACCTGCAGCGTTGAATGGTGATCCGGCAGGAGCTGCCCCCCCATGATAACCATAGGTAGGTAATGTCCAGTTACCCGTATTGTTCGGATCATATAATGACGCCTGCCCTGTATCACCGGCATCTTTTGACAGTTGCGCCTGTTGTGCAGGAGTCATCAAATGCCACACATTGCCTGATAACGGTTGTTGCCTGCCATAATAAGCATCATAGTTAAGCACAGTTTTACCGGCTTTACCTTTTTTAGTAGTCACCACAATTACACCGTTACCACCGGCAACACCATAAATGGCAGCTGCGCCGGCATCTTTCAGTACGCTGATGCTTTCGATATCACTAGGGTTTACCTGCGACATGTTATTCACCTGCACCCCGTCAATTACATAAAGCGGCGTTGTATTGCCAAAGTTGGTAATACCGCGAACAAATACCTGGCTCGGAGCGCCGGGAGCACCGTTGGTAATTACAGTAACACCCGAAACCTGGCCTTGCAGCATAGCTTCTGATGATGTTGTCTGGATTTTTTTGGCATCGGCTATGCTTACCGTACCTACTGCACCAGTGATGTCCTTTTTAACCTGGGTTTGGTAACCTGTTACAACCACCTCGTTCAGTGAGTTGGTAGTTGGGGTTAGAACAATAGTTAGGTACTGATCGCCCTGGACAGCTACCTCTTTTGTTTGGTAAGTAAGATAACTTACAATAAGAACATTACCCGGACTTAATGATAGCGAGAATTCGCCATTAACGTCTGTTACAGCGCCCAGGTTGGTGCCTTTTATCCTGATGGACGCACCTACTACAGGTTGCTTGTCATCGCTGCCGATAACCTTACCTGAGTGTTTTGTTTGAGCTGTAACTACCAGTGAAGAAATCATGCAGCATAACAGCAGGCATAATGTTCTTCCTTTTAGGAGTAAACTTTTAAACATGAGATTGAGATTTAGTTGATTAATTTATTTGATTTAAGATTTTTGTTTAATTATAGTTAAGACGGAGCCCTTGCATTAGCATGGGCAATAACGAATTGCCTGTGGCCCTGGTGAGATAAGGCCGCGTTGGTGTGATTACAGAAAAGGATAAAATGTAAAAGTTTTATCATGTAAAGTACTTAATAAATATAAAAACTTATTGTTACTCAATTTCCTGATGCCTCAGTAAAAAAGCAAGAGCATCCGGTTTAATAAATGTTATAATAATATCAGGTTATGTATAATTTCCTGGTGATACAAAAAATTATATTGGCATTGATACTAATGTAAATAGAGTGTACTGTTTACACAAGTCACTTAATAAGAATTACAAATTAATTATTTGCACAGGCTTATCCAAAACAATACTAATATCTATAGAATATTTATGTTAACAAATTATTAATAAAATGATGATTATGTTATTAAAATAGAAATGTAACAACTCCGTTATACATGGTAATTATTTAATTATAAACCACTTTAGGCTTCCGCGAACGCTTAAATCATCATTTAGGTAATGTTTTTAATGATAAAATCCACCAAAAACAGGCCCAATATCACCACATTTATAATGTTAAAATTTCATTACCTTTTGTTAAAAATGTCACCATAACACTTATTTTGAGGGTTTTTTGAAATTTTAAACTTGTTTTTTCATTAAAATAATACCATGTTAAAAACAAAAAAAGCGCTCCATTTTTGTTATGGAAGCGCTCTTTTATATTGGTAAAATTTTAACCCTATTTATGCTTAATATATCATATCAGGGATAATTTATTCATTACTTAAGCCACTGAACTGACGCCTGTTGTGTACTGCCTGAATTGGTACCGATCTGCACTATAAACTGGCCCGGCTCCCAATCATAAACAAGTTTATCATTGTAAAATTTAAGGTCGGCAGTAGTTATGTTAAACGATACAACTTTGCTTTCGCCAGGCTGCAAACTTATTTTCTGAAAACCCTTTAATTCTTTTACCGAACGGCTGATGCTTGCTACCGGGTCACTTATATAAAGCTGCACAACTTCCTCCCCCGCATATTTACCGGTATTGGTTACCGTTACCGTAGCTTTAAGGGTTGAGTTTCCTTTTACGCTGGTTTTATCAAGCTGAACACTGCTGTAGCTAAATGTAGTATAACTTAAGCCGTAACCAAACGGGTAAAGCGGGTCATTTGAAATATCAAGGTAATCTGATTTGAATTTGGCTCCGCCGGTACCATCAAAAGGCCTCCCGGTATTTTTGTGGTTATAATATATAGGTATCTGTCCTACGCTGCGCGGAAAAGTTGCAGTAATTTTTCCGGCAGGATTATAATTGCCAAAAAGCACATCCGCAATGGCATTTCCGGCTTCAGTGCCCGGGGCCCATGCATCTAATATCGCATTGGCATGCTTATCTTCCCATGTTAAAGTTAACGGGCGACCGTTAAATAACACAATAACCAGTGGTTTGCCCGTTTTTGCAAGCGCTTTTAGCAGATCTTTCTGGTTTTCAGGAATATCAATGTCTGCCCTGCTTGATGATTCGCCCGACATGTTTGCCGATTCACCTACTACAGCGACCACCACATCCGCTTTTTTTGCGGTTTCAACAGCCTCATCAATCATTTCCTGTGGCGAGCGTTTATCTTTTGCCTCAGGGCCGGTTAAAGCAAATGCGCGGATGCTTAAAAGCGAATCATCTGTAATATTTGAACCCTTTGCATATAATACCTTTACGTTATCGCCAACAACATTTTTAATCCCCTCGGCAACGCTAACTGATTTGTTAGGGTCGCCGGCTATTACCCAGGTACCCAGCATTTCTGAGTGGTTATCAGCAAGCGGGCCAACCAAAGCAATAGTACCTGATTTTTTTAACGGCAACGTTTGTCCCTGGTTTTTTAGCAGCACAAATGAATGCTCCGCAATTTCGCGTGCAAATTTGCGGTTATCATCAGTAAACACGTCCTGCTTTTCCCTGTCGGCATTTATTGATTTACCCGGATTTTTAAATAAACCCAGTTTATACTTTGCTTCCAGCACGCGGCGGCAGGCAAGGTCAATTTCCTGTTGGGTAACTTTTCCTTCTTTTAATGATTTTTTAAGGGTAGTTAAAAAGCCCTCGCCTACCATATCCATATCCAGCCCGGCTTTTAATGCCAATGCCGATACGGTTTGCAAATCGCCAAGGCCATGGTTAGTAACTTCGTTTAACGAGGTGTAGTCAGACACTACAAAACCTTTAAAGCCCCATTGTTTGCGCAGCAGATCAGTG